>Ga0190312_1000021_pt1 | contig 87873 bp, 76 predicted proteins | sample 487007910_MG_FD_165046 | JGI IMG/M metagenome (GOLD analysis project Ga0190312, IMG submission 165046) | Hydrothermal vent sediment bacterial communities from Southern Trench, Guaymas Basin, Mexico - 4870-07-9-10_MG | ecosystem: Environmental > Aquatic > Marine > Hydrothermal vents > Sediment ... | reverse complement strand
GAGGACGATTGTCCATTCTTATAGATGATGTGTTACCTAGGGAATTGTTGCTAGCGAAAATTAGTGATCTGAGGGTAGCAAATCTGCTTAGGGGAGTCTTATTTTTGGGCAAGATTCTGTCTGATGTCGCGGGCGCCATATTTATTGTTAGTACGGTTGAGAATATTCGCAGGGCATATCCATTCAAAGCAAAATATTTTTTGCGATATGGGTTTAACCTACTTAGATTGGAGAGAATTTCGAGAGTAAGGCGTTTGTGCTTAATGAGATTAGCGAGAAGGGGAGGGCGTCTGGTATATCTCGATAAGACATGTGTCAAAGCAATGCAGGTTGGAGGAAGGTTTGTATTTTTTGAGTAGCCAGATATCTGCGAATAATGTTATTGGGCATATACTATCGTGCTACATCATGACCTTAAGATGGACCCATACATCATGGGGCACAGGGAGAGTTGCTATCAATGCGAGGTCTCTTGAAGTCATCTCACAAACAATCAATCGGCGGTGAATTTCTAGTGCGTAGTGGTCATATGTCTCAGATCCCTGACCGCAAGGGGATCTCCGGGTATGTACCCAAAGTCTTTTCGTTGGAAGCCTCACAAAGCTAACCTTATAATTCCTTTGCTTAAGAGCATTTACTATCATTCCAGCGAAGCGATCTAGCTCCACGTAGTTAAGACCTATGAGTTTTATATACACGGGTTTTGCTCGTCGAGGTCGCCTAGATGGCCTCTGGTATCTTCTTCTACTTTGCTGCCTCTGCAATATTCCCACCGATTGCTAGACACATTTACTTTCCTTACCTCTTGATTGTATTTAACCCTATAAAAAGTCTCGGATAGAATAGGATTTATATTGGGGCTATGACTATGCCAACAAGGAAGGGTAGTGTTGTTAAATACTTTTGGGAGATATGGACAAGATTCCTAGATGATCTTGAGGAGACTAATGGTTGCGTTGTCGTGGAAGGAATTCATGATAGGGAAATCCTTGTAAAGTTAGATGTGCCGCCAGAGAAAGTGGTGGTCGTTGGGAGTCATGATCTCGATTCTGTTATTATCCATATTGTCAACAATTATGGGTGTGTCTACTTGTTTTTGGATAGGGACTATCGAGGAAAACTTAAAATGTTAGCCTTACGGAAGAAACTTCTAAGTGAAGGGGTATGTGTGATAGATCTATGGGAATATGTTCTATCCCCTCTAAAAAGATATGGATTTAAATCCATCAGAAAAGTCGAAGAAATGAAAACGTTTGCGGTTTTTCTAAGGGAAAGAAATCCAGCACCAATTAAGATGCTTCGAAGACTTGTTTTCCAATAAGCTAAGAAAAATTGATTTTAGGTCTAAAAGAATAGCATCACAATTTGATGATTTTCTTGATGGTGTCTTCAGAAACGCCGAGCTCCTCACTAAGGGTTCGAACTACGACATTTTTGTCTTTAGTCGCAGAATATATTCTCCGTGCGCGTTCAGCAATTCTATCAGCATTTAGAATTGTTGTCCTAATGGGTATTAAAATCTTTTTCTTCAATACATCTCCGTAGGTTATGTTTATTGTTTCTTTCGCATCAATTTTGAGTTTGTCTGACTTAACTGTTGTCTTCAGCTTTATCTGTCTTTGTGAGCGGGGGGGTAGCTTTCCAGATGCGCGTATATTAAGAATACCGGTACTATGTATGTTAAATGATATCTTCTTTCCAGAGTTATTTTTGACCAGCAATGTTATTGTTTCCTTTGTTGAGAGCAATTCGCCTACCTGTAGTTGTACTTGAAGAGTACTCAGCGGAACAACGGTGAAACTATACTCCTGGGGAATAGGCTTCTTTTTCGAGGTGGATTTCCTCTGCATCAAAACTATTTTTGCATTGAATATATTTGTGGGCGTTCGAACCAGAGACAGCTTTATCTTACCTTTCTGAGTTGTGAGATTTACTACTTCTATGCCCTCTGCGTCTACGTAAATGTCTTTGGACTCCGCTTGAAAGTCCTGTATAATTATTTCGTCTTCTTCTGCTAATGCTAAACTCTTCGTTAGTATTGTTAGTTTTTCGAAATCTGGTATTGGTATGAAGCTTCGGAGGAGGATAGTTTTCCCCTTTTTTATGGATATTTCGGAAATTCGGCCTCGATATTGTGCCTTGAAAGGTATTTCATAGAACATTATGCTCTTTCCGCTAATAGTTCTTCTTGAGAGCCTCCGGCTTTTATTATCAACCAGTAAAACCTTATCTGCGCTTAGCCGTGTTGCGGATTGAGTAATGGCATAAATTCTGCCTTTTGGGGTCTCCCAATAATCTAGAGTGTACCAAATTCGAGGAATAAATGAGTAACAGGCTAGAGATTCCTTTGTGCCCCTTAGGATAATGTCTCGTGATCCGTAGCCGATCGTATTTGCAAATTTGGCACTATGAAAGGAAGCTTGGGCCTCAATGCTATATATCTCCTTCAAGCCAGCTATTACATGGACGATATTTTCATCTGTACCAACAATGATTTCTTCTTTATAGTCCCCAGAGAGGTCATGTGTCGTTAGGAACAGAGGATTCCCTTTGATGTTGAATGTCTTTGCTGGAACAAACCTCTTTGTAGTGTTGTCGTATTTCAATATTATTATCGCATTACGTGACCAGGAGCCCACGATTACTTCGTCGAATAGATCGTTATCAATATCGGCGGAGTATAAAACTCGAGCTTCTACTCGTCGTGGTAGTTTAGTTTTAGATTTCTCCAGAAGGGTATCAGGATCCAAAAAAATTATCTCATTTTTCAAACCAACGGCTAGTAATATCTTTGATTGTTTTTGCCTAAGAAGCTTCACCAAGGCTACACTTAGAGCTTTCTTTGTTAAAGATTTTTTTCTATGTAGATTTCCATCGAAGGAGAATACCTTTATTTGTTTGTCATCGACCAAGAAAATTTTCTGATTCTCCTTGTCAATAGCTAAACCATATAAAGAGTTATCAACGGCTATATCCCTACCAAATGCTTTTTCTACCGACCAAAGTTTTTTTCCTTCAGCATCTACGAGGTGAATGTTCCCCTGAAGATCTACCACAAGAATATCATCGATACCTCCCCTATTAGGCCCAATATTAAGCAATCTAACTATCCACGAATCAAAAGGCAGCTTCCAGAGTTCTACACCATTTAAATCAAAACACACAAGTTCTCTATGAAAAGAACCGATAATATGGAGTGGCTTTCCCATAGAATTCTTTATGATAACAACATTCTCTCCAGAGAATTCCTGTTCCTTTGTCGTCCAAAGGATCTTGTTGTGTGCGACAGCATATATTTTGGCATCCCATGAGGCCAGAACAACCTCGTCGAGACCATCCGAGTTTATATCACATACATCAATTCCTCGGACCTCTAAGTCAAATTTTCTTTCCCAAAGCCTAATGAGCATTGATTGGCACCAAGTTAATTAAGCAAGGGAACTTCCTTGCATAAAACGTGGGTGAAGGTCTCTGACTGAAAGTTCGAAAGGATAAACACAAATCTTATCTACTTCTTCCATTCTCCGTATAAGAAGGGGAAACATTATTAATGGATGTAGACTCCATATGAGCTAACTTGCAGCTTCCCATACTTAAGCTCTTTAAAAGATCTTAAATAGTTTTTCGTTTTAAGCGATACCCAACAGTATCATCATATTTTGGTGTTTTACATTGGATAGTTTAGTTATCGAAGCTAAAAAAGAATTAGATGTAGCTTTGCGTGTTTGTGATAAATGCCTTGACTTAGTAGTACTGCTAGGATACGCGGCCTCAGCATTTATTGTTCCCAAGCCTATTTTTAAAAGTGCCGTAAAATGTGATGTTTGTGGGGTTCATGACGCTGATTTTGTTGTTATTCCTATTCGGAAAGGGATCGCAATATGTAGACGCTGTCTGGAAGGTCTGATCTCGGTTTCGCCTAAGCATAAATGGCATATATGGCAAAAAAAGGGCGCGTCCAATGCTAAGTGTGTTCTCTGTGATGGACGAGCAGACTATGTAATAATTCCACCTAAAACATTACTTAAGAAGTGATTCTGAATGCTTGATTTTCCCCGATATAGGCTTGAGGCCAACGTTAGGATTATTGGATTCTGGAATTTCTCTGAGGATATTCCCTTGATTTCCACCGCAGCTAACCCAGTTGAGGACAGTCAACGTGTGGAAGAGGAAATAATGGCTTTTAATACTTGGAGGAAATTTAATCCCGCCGTGCCATTCGAGAACTTGAGGTATATTGGTAAAGGAGTTTTTCTTGTAGATGTTGATTGCAATAAGCTTTTTGGGGAGAGGTGCGTTGGAAAATACGATAAGATTACGATTTCCATATTATGCCCACGAAGATACCCAAAAACATTTCCTCGACTCGCTGACGATCCAAACCGACTAGGAGACTATGTCTTTCGGAAAATGGTCGAAAAAACTACAAGAAATGCATATTTCATGTGTATACCCGAAATTGAGCGTCTTATCTGGTTTAGAAATGTTCCACATGCTGGTATTGCGCATTATCTGAATATTTTTCTTATATGGTATTCAGTAGTATCAACAAAGAAAAGTCATCTGCGCCTTAAATTTGAGAGAGACACAATATTCGTTTGACTCTGCAAGGTCTAGTGATTAGTAATGATTTTAATAATCCTTGAAGCACCTTGCACGAAGGAACAGAAAGCTCAGATTAGTGTCTGGGATATCGATTCATCAGATTTATACAGCTTCCTCTCTAGGCTTCGGAGTGAAGGGAAATATGTGCCCACAGCGGCTGCTATGGTATATTATCATGTTTTGGATAAGATGCCCCGAATATTATCGCAAATTAGAGAGATGGGCATGGAGGCTACTACTTACTTTGTTACGCCTTACACAGTTGCTAGAGAAGACGACTATGTTATAGAAGTTCGAGAATGTCTTGACAGTTTGAGTATAGCTGAGTTGGAGAAGCTATTCGAAATTTTTCGAGTAAGAGATAAGGTATATGATTTATTGGAGCAGGATTTCTATTTGGCTGTCATCTGTATGAATCGAAAGCTACTTCGAGTGCTGGATCTGGACTATTATATTCCCACTAGTAAGCCCATAATTATTGTGTCGGATGTCTATACATCCCCAAAATCGAATGTACTTGTCATAACACCGACTCACTTTTTATCACGGAGAATAACAAAATCTCCGACTTATGGCCCCGAATTTTATATGTCGATACTAAGTTATCTATCAAAAGCGATGGCATATCTCCATAAACGCATTGGAAAGCAACATTTCAGAGAACTTTTAAGATCTCCTCCAGAGTTTTTTCAGATTGTATTCTCCTTAGAGGTCATTGAAAGAATAGTTGGGAGAAAAGGAGTAAAACTTGATGCATTCTTTGGATAGAAAAGGTTGGAGAGAAAAGATATTTTGGGCGGGTCAGTACTCGGTGCCGTTGAATCATTAAGGTTCATATAGGGCCCTGCTCTTCATACCCTCTGCCCAATGCTCTTACCAATAAGTTCTTACCAATAAGTTATAATAATTTATGCAATCAAACTTAGAGGATACTTCTAGTGTCCTCTGATGATCCAGACGCATGTTAGTGATATCTATGGACTCGAAGGAGGCAGTTATTCAAGAAATAATTAGTGAACTTCGGAGATACGAGCACTTGGACAAAAATTTACTTTCTCGTGTAAAGATTAAGGTTGCTAGAAAACTCAGAGTTAACTATATTCCTAAAGATCATGAGATACTTTCTCAATTAGATCCAGAGATGAGAAGAAAACTTAGGGTATTATCTAAGCCCGTTAGAAGCCTATCGGGCATAGTGGTCGTCTCGGTCTTTACTGAACCTAGTCCTTGTCCTGGACGTTGCATATATTGTCCTGGAGGAATCGATGTTTCTATTCCTAGTCCAAAATCTTATTCTGGACATGAACCAGCAGCTAGGCGGGCGGCGGAGCTCAATTATGATCCCTTTCTTCAAGTTTCTCATAGAATAAACCAATTAGAGCGTCTAGGCCATCCTACGGATAAGATTAGTCTCATTGTTATGGGAGGCACATTTATATCCCTACCCAAAGAATATCGTGATGCCTTTATGAAAGGCGTTTATGAGGGCATTTTAGGGCGGAGATATCCCGATAAGAGTCTGGATTTCCTTAAAAAACAGCTAGAAACGGCTCCTAGGCGGCTCGTCGAATTAACCTTTGAAACGCGGCCTGATTTTTGTTTTGAGAATCATGTTGATGAGTTTCTCTATTATGGTGCTACGCGGATAGAGATAGGCATACAAAGTTTATCAGATGATGTACTTAAATTTATTAAGAGGGGGCACGATGTTGATTGCGTTAGAAAAGCCTTTCGTATCGCGAAAGACGCAGGTTTTAAAATTGTGGCTCATATGATGCCAAACCTACCACCAGACCCTGACCCCGAAAGGGACTTCAAGGATTTCTTAACTCTCTTCGACGATCCCGATTTTAGACCCGATATGATTAAAATATATCCAACGGCTGTTGTGAAAGGCACAGAGCTTTACGATATGTGGCTCCACGGTAAGTATGAGCCATACCCCGAAGAGGAATTGATTCGCTTACTAGCAAGAGTAAAAAAATTGATTCCGCCATGGGTTAGGGTTCAAAGACTTCAGAGAGACATACCTACATACCTCGTAGAGGCGGGGTATACCTATGGAAATCTGAGAGAGGTTGTTAAGAATTATATGCAGAAACTTGGTTGGAGATGTAGATGCATACGTTGCCGGGAGGTTGGCCACAGAATTCTCAAAGAGAACTATAAGTTCAGCCCAGATAAAGTCAGATTGGTAAAGAGAAGATATGTCGCCTCGGGAGGCATTGAGGTCTTTTTGTCATTCGAGGATATAAGAAATGATGTAGTGATAGGGATTCTTCGTCTTCGTTTGCCCTCGGAAAATCCGCACAGACCTGAGATAGATCATAATACAGCGATCATCCGTGAGCTTCATGTCTATGGTGCTCTCGTACCGCTTGGGGAGAGACTTCCCGAAAGTACACAGCATAGGGGATACGGAGCGAGGCTACTCAAGGAAGCTGAGTTAATAGCTATGGAGGAGTTCGACGCCAAAAAAATCGTAATCATTAGCGGTATAGGTGTTAGGGAATATTATAGGCGATTTGGTTATCGACTAGAGGGCCCATACATGTCAAAGAAGCTAGGTTGATGGGGTTTTTAGTGATAAAGTTTGAGACGGGATTATTTGTAGATAGTCTTGGTGGAATATCTTTAAATCAAACGATAGCTATTTGTGGACCTGCAGGAGCTGGGAAAACATTATTGGGGCTTATTCTGTCCCTAAGGTTTCTCGATAATTTCTTCGACGCTATTGCCATCTACATAGACCCCGAGAACACCATCAGTAAGTATGATCTTAGAAGACTCTGCGAGAAAAATGGTATCCCCGAGTATACTCTTAATCAACTCAAAATATCAAACTTAACATCGCCAAGCTCCATACTTACGAGCATAGAAGAGATGCTAGGCAATATTAATCAGTCATATGTGATGGTAGTAATAGATCCTATAACATCTCTCTTCTTAGAATATGCATACAGAATATCCACAGTCCGATCAAAAAAAGTCCACATAGCCGAGTACATACATAAGGCCTATAGCTTTCTCGCCTCCTTGAGAAGAATGCTCAGTGATTATGAGTATCTTCTCATAGTTATTGATCAAGTACGCGCACTGCCTCAGAATCCGAATATTCCAGAGTTCTGGAGAAACGAGGGACTAATCCCAGCATTCTGGAACATTCTCCAAATATTCACGGATACATGCTTTCTCTTAAAGAAAATAAGGAGAAACCTAATTCTGATGCGGATAGTATTCTCAAAAAACATGCCGGAGACCATGGGGATAATACGCATAGGGAAAGACATAATAGTATGAGATGCTTCATAGACCTGGTATCCAAAACCTACCCTTTCCAAGCCTCTCTCGCTCCTGATCCCACTCATACAGTACTCTTACTGCCTCAGATGCGACCTCAGCAGCTTCTTTTTCCCCCCTCTTTTCGAACTCTCCTGTTTCTCTATTAGCAAAAACAGCCATAATGGCCCCAGCTCTCGCTCCGAAAATATTTGCCAATGTGAAGAGGGTTGCGCACTCCATCTCAAAATTAATGACATTCAGTTTTTTGAGTCTCCCAATTAAGCCTCGTTGGAAATCAGGGAGGAAACCATCTATAGCTCTCTCCTGGCCAGCATAAAACGAATCAGTACTCGCAACAATACCCACATGATACCTATAGCCTAGAGTCTCCGCAGCTTTGATAAGCGCCAAGGTAACATCCAACGATGCGACGGCAGGGTACTCTATGGGCGCATATGCCCGCGACGCACCATCCAAACGAACCGCAGCATAGTTTATGATGAGATCTCCAATCTCTATATCTCTGACTAAAGCACCCGTTGAACCAACCCTAATAAAAGTATCAGCACCAGCATACAGTAGCTCTACCACAGCAATTTCGGTGGCAGGCCCACCAATACCCGTAGAAACCGTAGCTATAGGAGCACCCTTATACCTACCCCTAAAACTGCGGTACTGACGATAATAAGCAACCTCCTCCTTCTCATCCCACAATCCAGCAATAATCTCAGTACGCTTAGGATCACCCGGAAGCAAAACATAACGCGGAATCTCCCCAGGAGCAATACTTATATGATACAACCTCCCTCCAAAAACGGGCTTCTCAGAGAGCCTCATACCCCACACCCAAACAAACAGAAAGAACAGACAACGCCAGGATCAGCACTCAAGATCCTCATCACACATCAGGGGGCCGAACATCATCATATCCAACAAAATGACAAAACAATTATACAAATAATACTAAAGTAAATCTCCAGGAAATAAACCCAACCAACAACCCAACACACACCCCCACAGCAAATAAAAACATCGACACCAGAAGAAACAACCCCCGTCAAAAATAAAAACAATAAAAAGCAAAATAGTAGTATAGAGTAGTTAGAGCAAAACTCGAAAAACACAAAAGAAAGCATAAAAAGCATGCCGCCGTGGCGTAGGGGCTTGCGCGCCGGACTCATAATCAGCTTGGATGAGAAAGGGCCGAAACCCCTCCAGATCCGGAGGTCGCGGGTTCGAGTCCCGCCGGCGGCATTTACTTCTTCCATTCAGTATTTTCCTTTCATCATACTACGCGATAAGAATTACGAAGTTGCGGGCTATCTACGTGGCCCTATTTGAACCTTGATGCAGTAGAGTTTTATTGGGAGCTGTTTCATAATATTCGACAGATATGATCAACATGTCAAAGTATCATCGGTGAGAGCACCATATAATAACCAAACACCCAACAACACCAATCAGCTCGAATACAGCTATTCACAAAAACCATCTCACCAAAACACACAAAGACTCCAACATAAACTTTAAAAAACCCCAAAAGATAACTTAACAGTAGTATATCAGAGGAAAAAATAGCAGACCCCATCAACAAATGGGGGCGTAGCGCAGCCAGGCGAGCGCGGCCGGCTCCAGAAAATATCGACGTTTATACGCAGACACCGGTAGGTCGGGGGTTCAAATCCCCTCGCCCCCACCATTAACATTGAGGAGAGAAGTTCGTCTAGTAATTTTATTTATCTTATGTAGTGGTGTCTATTTTTCTTTCATATCCCTGGTTTTATGGGTCGCCCTATAAGTCTGGCCATTTTTAGCTAGGAGTTTGCCAGATTATAATGCCTTCTAGTGTGTCGCTATTCCCGTTATGTCTCCATAAACTTCTTTAATATTTACCATAATATTCAGCATCAACCATAATTATGTCGATGGGATCATCAATAGCCCACACTATCTTTCTCCTTACCTTTGCTGAAATCTTAAAAAACAGCAAAACTAGAAAATCAAGCAAAGGCCAAAAATCACAAAAGCTAGCATGCAGAAGCAAACCCGTAGCGGAAGAAAACCAAGAAAAACAGAATACGGCACCCCCAAACAAACAACCACCAAGCAACATCAAAACAACAAGACAGACAGAAGAAAACAACTATCTATAATAACAAAAGAAAGAAAAAACAAAATGGTCGGCCCGGGGGGATTTGAACCCCCGACCTACCGGTGTCTGCGTATAAACAGTTCCGAGTAATTGATGTGAGAGCGGCGTCTGAAACCGCCCCCGAGAGCGTTCTCGGAGGCTACAGCCGGCCGCTCTAAACCGCTGAGCTACGGGCCGTGTGGCTTCTAGTGTTTGTTGGTGGGGGTGGGTTTTGGGAGCTTAGGGGTTTTTGGGTTTTGTCCTAGGTGTGTTGCTATCTTCTTATGTATATTATTTTTGGGTTTTTAAAGGTTTGGTTTCTTTGTGTTTTTCTGTGGGGTTGTTTGTTTTGGCTAGTATTTTTAGTATTATATTAGTTGGAAATATTTTGTTGTTGTTTAGTATGCTTTGTGATCGGGATGTCAGAGGTTAGTCTTGCTAAGCTTGCTAAGGAAGCAGTTGAGCTTAAGAAGAAGTTTGATGAGCTTGCACAGAAAGTGAATGATTTGGATGTCTTTATGAGAGAGGCAGTAATGGTGATGATAGACATAATAAATAATCTGCATGCGGCTGTGGACGATTTAGAGGAACGAGCAGATACAATCGAATCTGTACTTATGGGCGAAGAACCCATTGATATTTTGAGGAAGAGGAGGGAAGGCTTTGCTAAGGTAGAGGAAGGAGCCCCGTCTATTGAGCATGAGAAACCACCCGAACCTGGGCCTAAACCCCCAGCAACACCCCCTCCGGTAGCTCCAGCCCCCTCAGCACAACAAGCTACCCAACCGCAGACTCAGCAACCACCTCAACAGCCTCCTTCGCCCCCGCAACAGCCTGTCGTACAACAGCGGGTGTCTGTACCTTCTCAGCAACCTTCTCCGCAACCCCCACAGCCTGTCCCAGCAGCCCCTCAGCAGCCTGTGAGTCAGCAACAGCTACCACAAGCACAACAGACGCAGCCAACGGCTCCGAGTCCGGTGGCTCCGCCTGGGCTTCCGCCCCGAGCTCAGCTGATTCTTCAGTTAAAGCAGGCGTTGGCTAGCCGTAGGCGGAAGAAGAGGTAGGTTCTTCCTATTTTTTGTGAGGGTGTGTTTGGATAGTGTGTTTACTTAAACATTTTTTTGATGCGGGTCTCGATGAAGGGTTTGCGAGGGGGGTTTATGAGTATATTGGTAGGGTGCTTAGGCGTTTTCGTAGTAGGTTTCATCAGATATATGCTAAGGCTGTCAGATATGTTGTTACGGGGAAGTTGAAGTTATTATTTCTTGATGTGGGATCGAGGGTTTTGAGGGCGCTGCTGGTTGTTGGGAACAAGCAGATTGTTTTTGTGGTTTTTGATAGTACCGCTGGGTACCGATCGGCCTTTTGTTCATGTTTGGATTTTGTTTTTAATGTTGGTAGGCGTTCTGGGAGACGTTACTGTGCTCATATAGTTGCGGCGTTTATATGTCTTGAATATGCTTTGAGTAGGTTCTTGGGGAATCTTCCAAGTGCCTATCGTTGTGATATTAATACTGTTGCTGAGAAACTCGGTTGGGCTGAGGTAGTGTTTATTTGCATCGATATGTTGCTAGGAGGTGAGTTTTCTGGAGAGGAAGAGAGGTGAGAGGGTAAGGATTTTTGTTGCTGGTACATTCGATATTATCCATGTGGGGCATATACGCTTTCTATATGCTGCTAAGAGACTAGCTAGGAATTCTGAGCTTATAGTAGTTGTTGCTCGTGATAAAACGGTTGAGCGGTTGAAGGGTAGGAAGCCTGTTTTTAACGAGTTGGAAAGATTGGAGATAGTCAGTGCTCTAAAACCCGTTGATAAGGCGGTTTTAGGTTATGAGTCGGAAAATATTTTTGAGATTCTTAAGGAGATTCGCCCTGACATAGTTGTTTTGGGGTATGATCAAAGAGTTTCTGAGAAAGAACTGATTTGCTGGGCGCAGATGAATGGGCTGTCTTTTAGAGTTTTAAGGCTACCTAAATTCGATGCGAGTATAAGTTCGTCTTCAGAAGCACGGCGTCGCATTATGAGGAAGTGAATGCATAGCGATTTTTTGTTTGATACTTTTATAAATGATGTTTTTTAGATTTCCATGATATTCGCATGATCGCGATAGAAATATATCGCCAAAAATTTATATATACTACTTATTGTATGGTAGGCATATAATTTATGCATATCTGTGGTGAGGCCTTATGGCTGAGGAAAAGCAGTTTTCTAGTGGTTTAGTTATAGCGGCTGGCTACGCTAATAAGATAAGGAGGACTCTACTTGCTCAAACACGCCCTCTTGGTGTGGATCCGAAAGAGGCAGTACGTGTATCAGCATTGATAAATCAGCATCTATTTAATATCTTCAGAGAGAGAGGTGTCGAGAAACAAGATGTTGTCAGGGTTAGATTTAAGTATACGATTGAGAATGGCAAGATAAATGTGGATTGGAACTCTCTAGTGATAGAGCACTACAAGAAGCACACAGTCCTAGAGAATCTACCGCCTCCAGAGCATGGATTAGAAGATGTTATAGAAAATGTAAGGGAGTTGGAATGGGATGAAAGCATTTTTAAAGCTCTAAAAGCTGAGAGTGAAGAAGTAGAGAAAGAAGAAGGAAAGTGGGTAATCAGGGGCAAGAACTGGATAGCTGAGGCATACGAAGGCGAGAAAATTATAGTGAAATTCACAGGTACACTAGGTGACTTTGGGGATTGGCTTAGAAAGATTGTTGGTTGGAAGGAGGAGGAATAATTTGGTGGAGAAGGAGATCCCACTAGAGGAAGCTAAAAAATACATTCACGAAGCCATGTTGAAAACGGGGGTAGTCATAAAAACTCCAGATTATATCTACGCTCTTTACGAGAGGGAACCTAATAGATGGGTAAATGTTTCAGTCATACTCGACGAGAAAACTGCTTGGCTATCAGAGGTAGATACCAGACGAGCCCTCTTATTGCTGATGGACGAAGTCGTAAAGTCTCTGCCACAATACAAAGATAAATGGAAGCCAATTATAGATGAGGCGGAGCTAGAGGGGATCCTTGAGTAGTTTTTAGTTGCTGCATAATTTTTCTTTATGCTTTTTCTGTGCTTTCTTATGGTGCGAAAGATGAGCCGTAGTGGGGAGAGGAAGTCTATTACTAATGTTATTTATGAAAAGAATCGCCTTGTTATAGGAGAGTTTAATGTGATTCCTCGTGATGTTTTAATGCGTTTTATTAATGTTAAGGCGACTATAGACGAAGAACTAATGAAGATATCCGAAGAACTACTGCGGGCAATCTTTGATATGTATCCAAGGATTAGTGGTAGGGAAGACATACAACTAAACATACCTATGGGGCACCGCTACACAAAGTTTATATATGTCGTCGACCCGCAGACACTCTATATCCCCTACCATTACCATGTATCTGAACTCTACGGCATATATATTCGAGAAAAAATCATACGCGAGGATCTCAAGAATTTTGTAGGTTTCGCGTGGGAATTACTAAAGAATGAGAGGTTCTATGAGAGACTTAGAGTATCTACCGTTGATAAGAGTGACATACAATCGCTAATGAAACATCCTGGTCTCTCCCTAAGCATGCTTTTGGCATTATATATGGAGGCATTATATTCTCACGCCTTAGCTCACCATGTCCTAGAGGATGTCTCCACACTATTCGAGATTAATGGTATTGATCAATATTCGATTATAAGGGACTCTCGTGAGGAAGAGGCATTCTGTGAGTACGTTATGTATCTTACACTTAAGGGAGAAATAGGCTGGAATGAGCCAGGAGGGGGTTACGCACTGCGACTACTCCATAGGCTTCGTGATATAATGGTTATACCTCCAGTGTCATTTGAAGACTTAACACGTTTTCTGAAGGCTTATAGAAAGGTCTTTGCACCAATTCTCTACATATATCGGAATAAAGTGACCTATGCAAAATATCAATTCCTTAAGCCAGCAGTGAGCGAGGACGTTGCTAAAAAGTTGTCTATTGTCTTCAGAAGTTTTTGGATGACTCATATTCATGAATGGGAACCGATTAGGGTTAGCATTGATGGTAAAGAAATCACGGACCGAATCTACATAATTGGTTTGTAGGCTCCTGCCAAACTTCTTTTTATTTGGTTGTGATGAAAAATCATATACCTTCTGTTTCATCGACATCTCGAATCCCATCATATGCTATCCTGAATACAATTTCTCCCTCTGGAAGATATGGAGAGTCTTCCACCTTAGCTATTCGCTTATCTCCCTTAGCTTTGCGAAGATGCAATCGATGTGTTACGTGATGTGCTACTATATGTCCACCTATTGCTGATATTTGGGGGCCGAAGAAGGTACCTGGATTAGCGACAACTTGGTTTGTAACAACGACAGCTATATTAAAAGCCCATGATAACCGTGAAAGATCATGAAGGTGTACATTAAGCTTTTGTTGGCGTGTAGCGAGCTGGTCTATGCCCACATACTCAGATCTGAAAAGTGCGGTTAAGCTATCCTCCACAATGAGTTTTATATTTTCCTTCTTAATAAGCTTTCTTGCCTGCCTAATGACCTCCAATTGCTGATCTGTGGAAAATACTCTTGCCACTATAACATTACTCAAAGCCTCATCTGGATCCAAGCCGAATCTCTGTGCAATAGGGATCAGTCTCTCTGGGCGGAATGTGCCCTCTGTGTCGATGAATAAGCACTTACCACCTAAACCTCCTTGCTCCTCCGGTAACTGCACAGTTATGGCTAATGTGAAGCATACCTGTGTTTTTCCAACTCTGTACTCACCATAGAACTCGGTTATTGCTTGAGTTTCTATGCCTCCACCTAAGAGTTCATCGAGAGCTCTTGAACCTGTAGTGAGTCTCTTAACGTTTTTTCTAGCCTGAAGCAAATCCTTAGCGCTCAAAAATCCTAATCCAAGGCGCTTTCTTGCTTCTTCAACAATTTTTGCTGCTAATGTTGAAGAAATCCCTACTTCTTCTTCAAGCATTTTTGGGGGAGTTACGGCTATTATTTCTAGGTTTGTGTATCCGTGGTTAATCAATTTTTGGGCGGTAGCTTTTCCAACTCCTCCTAGTGAAGTCAAAAGTTTTATTGGATCGACTTTCTCTTGGGTGCTCGCAGAACCCTTCTTTTCTTGAGTTTTTGCTTGCTCTCTTAGCTTCTTTCTGGAGGCTGATCGTGGAGCCATTATAATCCCCTTTTATTTATTTTTCATCAAGATTAATTGTAATTTGAAAAGCATTTGTAAATGTTAATTTTTTCAGATTCTCCTCTAACAATATGATATTTGGCCGCATACCTAAAAAGAATTAATGATTTTAAGGAGCATATGTGGAAGGCTCTTAAGAAAGATTAAGTGGAATATAGCTCTACACAATCTGTGTTGCTATTTTGGCTACATTTGGAAATCTTTTTGCTGCTTCTTTCGCGATAGGCCCTTTTATTATTGACCCCTTAGGATTACCCTCTTCATCAATTATTACAGCAGCGTTATCCTCAAATGATATCCAAGTGCCATCTTTTCTCCTATATGGCTTTCGCTGTCTGACAATCACAGCTCGGAATATTTGGTGTCGAACATTTTGAGAGCCTGCCTTGACAACCACAACTACAACGTCGCCAACACCAGCCTTAGGTAATCGGCGCTTTCGTCCTTTATATCCTAAGACGGCAATCACCTGAGCTGTTCTTGCACCGCTATTATCAGTGATATCAAGTACAGTACCTGTTACTATTCCAGCAGATGTTTTTATCTTAGGCATTTTCACTGCTTTTCTCTTTGGCACTCTCGTCACCAATGTTAATATAATCCTTCCGCTCTGTTGAAAGTGGGCTTAAAAATTAATAATTTATTAAGTTAACAATACTTTGTGAATAGACGGCATCTTCTACATCATGTTGATGGTGAGAATTTTTGATTCCGAAGAGACTATCAGAGATTGTATTTGGGATACTCTCCCCCGACGAGATAATAACAATGTCCGTAGCTTCAATCAATACGGCTGAGCTATACAGCTCAGATGGTAAACCAATGCGTGGTGGTCCTCTAGATCCTCGGTTAGGCCCAGCGACGAACGAAAAGTGTGAAACATGCGGATTGAAGCGGCGTGACGGACCATTTGGCTGTGTTGGACATTTTGGTTATATTGATTTAGCAATACCGGTATATCATTTGGCATTTGTTAAGTGGATCCAGAAGGTTTTGAATGCTATATGTGAAAAATGTGGGCGCCTAACACTACCTAATGAAGTCCGGGAGAGATTCTGGAAAAGAATGAAAAGATTTATGGATCTGAATGGGTATCCTCGCGTAGAATTGGCGAAGAAAGTTCTTGCGAAAGCAGCTGATGTTAAAACATGTCCATACTGCGGGCATCCTAAGAACGCCACATTCAAATTCGATAGGCAGGCAATGACATTTGTGAAGATCGTTGAGATTTCTGAAGAAGAAGCGAAGGAGTTAGAGGCTAAGAATGCTAAGATAGTAAAGAAAACGAAGGGAGGTAAAGTTCACTACTATTATGAGAGGAGGTACGAGCCTGAGGAGATAAGGCGTATTCTAGCATCTATATATAGTCAATACGAGCACTTAGATACACCCGAGGTAAAAGAACGGTGGAAAGATTTAGTTCTTATGGGTTTTCACCCAGAGAGAAGTAGACCTGAGTGGACAATATTAACGGTTCTTCCAGTCCCTCCAATCACAATAAGGCCGCCAGCAATTCCAGCTTCAGGAGAGCGTCAAGAAGATAAACTTACGTTGATTTTAAGAGATATTATACGTGAAAATAACAGGATAAAGGATAAATTAGAGGGTGGACCTAGAAAAGTTCTGGAGCAATATTTTGTGAGGCTTCAACACCTCATAGAGATACTTTTTGGTCTGAGAAAGCGTACGAGAGCCCTCAAGGAGCCTAAAGGGATATTCCATAGGCTCCATGGTAAGGAGGGGATCTTCAGAAGATATCTAAGTGGTAAACGTGTTGATTTTAGTGCACGAGCTGTAATTTCGCCTGACACGTACATATCTATAGATGAGGTAGGAGTTCCACAAAAAGTTGCTATGAGATTCCTAGTAGCAGAGGTGGTTAATAAATATAATATTGAGAAACTCAGGGAGTTTGTGAGGCGAGGCCCGTGGCGTTACCCAGGAGCAGTTTATATATACAAGAGGGAGTCCGATGGCACGTACACAAAAATAAGTCTTGAAAACATTAGCCAAGAAGTGATCAACAGACACGCTGAGGAACTAAGCATAGGAGATGTCGTGGAGAGACACCTCATTGATGGTGATATTGTTGTTTTTAATAGGCAACCTACTCTTCATAGGATATCTATGATGGGTCACTATGCTAGGGTTCTTCCATACAACACATTTAGAATTAATATTCAGACATGTACACCTTATAACGCGGACTTTGATGGAGATGAAATGAATCTTCATCTTGCGAGGTCCTACGAGACTCGGGCTGAAGTCTCTATATTAATGGAAGTTAAGAAGCAAATAATATCGCCTCGGTATGGAGGCCCTATAATCGGACCCAAACATGACTACATAACCAGCGCGTTTCTATTAACAAAACCAGATACGTATCTTGATAAGGATGAAGTCTTCCAACTATTATACTCCGCGGGCATAACAGAGCCTATACCTCCCTCAGAAGTTAAGGGCTCAAAAGAACTTTGGGCTGGCAAAGATGTTTTCTCAGCAATAATCCCACCTGGCATTTTCTATAGAGGTAAAGTTAAGGGTAGGCCGCTTGGTCTCAGAGAAGACTTAGTCATTGAGATTCTTGATGGAAAAATAGTGAAGGGCTTCATAGATAAAAATTCGATCGGAGCTGAGAAGCCCGAGAATCTTATACAGAAAATAGTGGAAAAATATGGTTACGAAGCAGCTAAAAAGTTTCTGAATAATCTGTCGGCTATGCTACTTAGATATATAACCGATAGAGGTTTCAGCATAACCCTGTGGGATGTCTATGTCCCTCTGTCTGTTAGAAAGGAAATTAAGAAACTATTGGACAAATATCTGCGGGAGGCAAATCAACTTGTAAATAAGTTCTTGAAGGGAGAGTTAGAACCAGAGCCAGGTCTAAGTGAGAGAGAAACTCTGGAGGAAAAGATAATAAACCTATTTGAGAAGGCAAGAGGAGAAGCTGGAGACATGATCGTCGAATATATGCCTCCTGAAAGCCAATTTATGATAATGACGTTGACGGGAGCACGAGGAGGAGACGTGAATATTCAGCAAGTTTTGGCAACATTGGGTCCAATGCTGGTTAGAGGGAAGAGATTAGAGAGGGGGTATATAAATAGGACTCTCTCTCACTTCAAGAAGGGAGACATCGGCCCTATCGCTGGGGGTATTGTTCTTAGGAGCTTTGTGGAGGGTCTGGACCCCATAGGATTTTTCTTCCACAACGCGGCTGGTAGAGATTCTTTAGTAGATACGGCGATAAGGACAGCAGATTCGGGATATTTCTATAGGAGGCTAGTAAATGCACTACAGGACATTAGAATAGAATACGACCTAAGTGCGAGGACTATCGATGGAAAAATAATACAGTTTAAGTATGGCGGTGATGGAATACACGTCTCTAAATCATATCATGGCAGGCTGACCGATATTGAGACACTATTGGATGAAATCCTTTTGGAGCGAGCTAGAAAGAAGAAGGAAGGAATAGCAAAGAAAACATGGCCGAAATACTATGATAAGGCCATAGAAGAAGTATACAAGAAAGTTTCGAAGACTACCGCGGAGGATCTTAAGAATGCTCTAAAGAATTTTTATGATAAAGGCATAGTTTTCTCAGAAGAAGAAATAGATTTGGTTGTGAAGAGGATCCTAGATAGATACATGAAGGCGATAATAGACCCTGGCGAAGCGATAGGTGTTGTTGCAAGCCAAAGTCTCAGCGAACCTGCGACTCAGCTTACCTTAAGAACATTTCACTGGGCTGGTGCAGTCGCTATTACGAGAGGTCTTCCAAGGATCAAGGAGATATTTGACGCTGTCAGAAACATTAAGAGACCTATCATAAAAGTGTATCTCGAGGAAAATGTGCGCTACAATAAGGACAAAGCATTTTCAATTCTCAATAAGATAAAAGGGATAAGCCTTGGAGACGTCGCTACAGATATAATTCTAGATGCTGAAGGTAGGAAGATAATAATAGATCTTAATCCTCAGAAGCTGAGTAAGTACGACATTTCTATTGAGGAAATAGCAAAGAAAATACAGACGAGTAAGAAGTTAAAAGTAAGTCTGGATAAGAAAAATGCGCAGATAATAGTGGAGATAACCCCTGAAAAAACTCCTAAGGGAAGAGGACTTTCTCTAGGAGAGTTGCATACTAAGTTTAGATCCTCCTTCATAATAAAAGGCATCGCTGACTATGTTGATGCAAAACTTAGTAAGAGAGATAAAGTCGAAGAATACTATATTGTCATTGCGGCGCAGAACATGTCAAACATACTGTATCAAGATGGTGTAGATCTTTCGCGAATAGAAAGCAACAATATACGTGAATTCGCGAAGATATATGGGATAGAAGCTGCGAGGCTTCTAGCAATAAAGGAGACTCTAGAAGTCCTAGATTACTATGGATTAGATGTAGATCCAAGACATATCGCTCTGGCGGTGGATGCACAGATGTGGAATGGTAAAGTAATGGCCATTGGCCGCTATGGCTTAATAAGGGCAAAACCGTCAGTGATCGCACGAGCTGCGTTTGAGGAAGTTAAGAAGCACATAGTTGCTGCCGCGATCAGTGGTGAGGTTGATAGAATTACTGGCATAGCTGAAAGTGTGGTAACGGGGCAAACAATACCTGTTGGAACTGGCATGGTCAGAGTATTTTATGGGGTTGCTAAAACTTCCAGTAAAAGTGTGTCTAGAAAATGAATGCTACGAAGAGATGATTAATTCCCAATTTTTTATTTAATCAAGATGAAACTCTTTTGCTAAGCTTATAGGAACTAACTGTGTTACCTGTTTTGAGTACTTCGTGCTAAATAATCTAACGAAAGGCATCCAAGAGTCTGTGTCTTCATCCGATTTGCTTTTGAAGGCCTCTAGGAGTTCATACACCGAGCGCAAAATTGTTAGTATTTTCTTAGAAACCTTTGGGCTACTGATAAGTCTTATTAACATTTGAATGAGTTCTATCCCAATATCTGTAGGTGGGCTACGGAATATTGTTTCCAGAATTTCAAGGCTCAATGTGATAAAATCCTCAAGAATTTCTCTTCTAACAGTTAACAATAACACTCTGAAAGCATCGAATATTTCGGATATTGGAAACAATGTTTTTGTGTAATAGCTATTTAGCTCGAAGGATATCTCTTTGGGCGTTCTTTGGGAATCTAACAATTTTAGTAGGAACTTAACAACTTCTTGTGTGGTAAAAATGTTGTATATGGCCCCCGAAACTAATACTGGATAGACACTCAGATTTGAAGCACCTACAAGGAAGATGTTGTTTTGAGGAGATATCTGTAGTAAGGGTCTGCCCAGAAATATCTCCTTAGAGCGTATTTGTGATACACGTCCAACAATACCAAGCGCGTTTTTTACTGTATTGACGCTTTCTATCGGTGTTTTATGTGTTAGAAATTTATTATAGAATCCTAGAACCCAAAGTCTGTCGGAGTTAGTGCTAAATAATATAGAGAAACCACCAGGAGTAGCATACTCATTGAAAGATATGTGTAAGGCTTCTCTCTCTATAGGAATTCTGGATGTTTCGATTATAGCTTGATAGAATGTAAAGAAGTTGTGTTTAAAGGGAATATATTCCTCTATTCTCATGGCTTCTTTTGTATAAAACCAATCAAAGCCCGATGCGTCTATGATATTGTTGGTTTCTATTATATCTATATGTTGATTTCTAACCGAAAGCTTTCTTTTTTGTTCGTTTACTTCGCGATAACTTATTACCTCAGCTCGATCTACTATGTAATTGGTATCGATAATGCACGAAAATTTCTCTCTAAAGGAGGGTAGATCTACAATAGATAGAGGTGTTTGAAACTCTAGGACGACTTTGCCCTCCACATCATGGATCTGCGTTAGATCATATATGAAAGGTTCAATGGCAGAGTCTATACCGAATTGATTTAGCATCTTTTCCAATATCGAAGCGGCCATAACAGCATACATTGGGGGAGTCGTTGAGCGAATAGGTTTCTTCTCCAGCAAGATAACCTCGGAGGGATCATACTCATCCTGGAGAAGGAAAGTAGTGGTTATACCTGAAATGTTTCCCCCGATTATGGCAATTTCTTTCATCTAACATAGCCCCCTAGTATAACAAAAATATGTTCATCAAATAATCGAAATAACTGTCCTTAAAACTTAAGGGGTCTATTCAGTGGAGGATTCGCTGGACTCTGTAGCTCCAACAGTTTCTGGCAGTTTAAGATAGTATTTTGCTCTAAGTTCTTCCAAAGTAATTCTTTCCAGGATAAGTATCTGATGCATCAGACGGATAATAGCTCCTGCCACCTTATTCCTAACTTTCTTTGATCGGATATTCGTTAACTTATTCACAACTTTCTTGTACGAATTAAATCTGAACTCCCCCGCAAGCTTCGGGTCTCCGGTTAGTTGTCTTATTTCTTCTGCCTTGTCCCAAATGTCCTTGATCAAGTCGAAATAATTTGCGACTATGTACTTAGCCACATTTTTTATGAAGCGTGGTTTAATTCGACCCAAAATCATCACCACGGTATCTTCTCTAAAGTTAAATTCTAAGTATTTAAATCCTAAGAGAGATTTTTGAGCAATTATAAATAGCTTCGTGCCTTATACTCTAGGTCAGAATCAGATTTAACAAAAAGCACTGTGCTGCAAATATGTCGTGTCATTACTCAGAAAAATTAAGTAGATGAATTATTCAAGATTTCCGCGATTTGCGCTCAATCAAAAATCGTCGAGAAACTCGGGATAAGTATTTGTTTCTTAGCATTATGAACCCTATGTAACTGATGATGATTATAGCTAGAGGAAGCGTCAGAGGATCAATACTAAATGGTCTTGCTTTTGAAATAGACTCTGCGGTGAAATTAAGTAACGTTAGGCTATCAGCGTTTCTGAATATTATTCCAATGATTTCTGCTTTTTCGTCGGCTTCGAATGATACGTAGTATGTATCATTTGCATACGCTATTGGAATTAGAAAAGTCTCATTGCGGCTGTTCATTATTAGCGAAATATTTGCCGACAAGCTGACATTTTCCAAAGATTTGTTTGTTTCGTTACATATGAGTTTGAAGGATGCTATGAAGGGCTCATCAACATAAACCTTGTTGGGCGCCTTCCATAATATGATTTTTGGTGTGCCGTATATGATTAGCTTCTTTGTGATGTTTATGTATGTTGAATTGAAGTCTAGGAATACCCGTATTGTTAAGTTGTGTTGCATTGAAGGTAGATTTGGATCTATGAATAAGGTGCATATGTAGGAATCCAAACTGGAGTTGTACACGGCGTTTACTTTGCCCCAGCTTTTATTGCTGTAATTGAAGAAAACCAACATCGTTGCGTTCCTCAAAGATACATTTATCGTATTGTTTTCTGCTGATGTGGACCTGAATATGTGTATAAGCTTCACCGATATGTTATATGTCTCACCGATATATAACTTTGTTTCGTTTATCGGTATTATTGACGTGTTCAGTATTACGCTCATGTTCGCAACGGCTATTTTATTGATGGCAAGTGTAGCGTTGAAAAGCTTTATGGATTTTCTGCCTACAGGTGAGTTATCCCAGATAAGTACCAAGATGAATGTCACGTTAAGTTCTTTTGGGATTAGAGGTGGAAGAGAGCAGTTGATCAACGCAATGGTAGTTCCTGCTTCGGTTTCCAGAAATCCCTCAAGTTCTCCATATGGATCGCCTGTTTTGGGGTATAGGATCTCCAGAGAGACATTGGCATCGGTGGGAATGGGAGTGCCTGTCGAGTTATATGTTAGGTTTTTGACAGAGATGACGAGTCTCTCGCCAACATAATAGGTATTCTTACTGTTTTCCACACTGTCGTAGCGTATCGTATCATTAATATATATAAACCTAGAAGCGAATGTGTGGTTATAGCCATGCGTGTCATTTATAACAGCATAGATTCCATATTGACCGAGGCTCGCATCGATAGGAAATTCATAGCTAATAGTCACATTTCGGGATCCATTGAGCTCTACCTTCTTAAGGAAATATGTGGTGTTGCTAGCAATCCTAGATATGTGGAGAATCAATAAGCTATTATTTACGGGTGTTCCATTGTAGTATGCAACAGCAATCGTTATGTTTATGCTCTTTCCAGGGCTAATATATTCTTGGGAGACGTCGATGCCGATATCATATCCTATCCTGAAATAGAGGGATATGTTTAATTTTAGGGATGTAAGGCTTATATTTTTCCATAAGTAAACCGAAATTAGATAATTGCCAAACCCAAGGGCTAATCTTTTTGTTATGTCTAGTAGGTAGGTGGAATCCTCTGGTTTTATTGGGAGATTGATGTATGTTTCGTTTGTGATTAGATTTCTGATAGTCGCTCGGCCATGGAGAAGCGGTAATGCTTTGCCAAAATATTTGACGGTAATTTCGGCTCGTATAGAACCATTGTAATCAATGGCGATTTGCTTGGAAGGTATAATATTCGCGGATGCCTGCATATAGGCGTTTAGTTTTCCTAGTGCCAAGAAGGCTATTATGGCACCAAATGATTGGAAAACGTCAGCCTGATTCGAATATGGATTCTGAGCGATACCTCCATTATCAAGCTGGCTATTGTTTATGAATGCTGTGATGTTCGACCAGAATGTTTTATTTTCTATGTATTCCCTTAATTGACTCTCTGATGGAAGCATCTTAGAGATGCTGGATATCATCTCTACGGCGACTCCAGTCTCAAAAACCGTCGGCTTTTCTCCGCAACCAAAACCACCCAGTAGCTTACTTGATGAATTCGTTGGTTTGTATTGTTGAGCGAGGATTCCATCAATAATTCGCTCAGCGAATGTTGAATTTAGAATGGTTATATTGTACTGCTTTATTGCTTCTAACGCTAAGTACGTCTGAATTATTGGGCTCAGTTTGGCTTTCTCATCTCTAAACAAATTTATTTCGGGGTCATAGGAACTCATTATAGCATCTATGAGTTGGTCACATAAGTTGTTCAGGGCTGTTAGATTGTTATTTTCTATACGAGTTGAGTATCTTGATATAATCCTTACGAGTAAGGTCGCTCTGACCAAGTTAATGTCCTCTAGTGAAATCTCTGATAGTGTGTTATTTAGGAATCTTAGTGCATCGTCAACGCTATACTCTTCAATGCTCACATTTATGAAGTCAGTTAATAGTAGTCCCCATAGAGTTCCATCCAGATCAGCCTTACCTCCAAACCATTCACGAAAGCCTCCGACTTCCTCATCGTAGAAGTATTTAAAAGCAGTCTGTATCCTGTCTCTTAGAAACTCATATTCACCTAGTAAGTAGAGCGTTATGTATCCATAATATGTAGCGTTTATATATTCATCACTTGTTGATGGTAGGGGGAAGCCACCGTATTCTGTCATTAGCTTAGTTTTAAGGAAATTCCTCAAAGCGGTGAAATCAAGGGATTGTGCTGGGGCCTTCAGATTTCTCATCATAGTTTTTTGAGCATCATTGGAGAGTGGATTCATTCGTGTATAATCGACCATCGAAGCGTTTGGAGCGTAGAGAATATGGAGATTTAGGGAGGCCAGTAGCAAAATAGCCCCAATAAGCAGTGATTTGGCTCCATGGACTCTTCTAGTCAGCATTCGTACTCCCTAGCGATAACTGTTTCTTAAAAATCTATCAATAATCTCGTCTTATTAACTCTAGGAGTTTAATAATATTAGTGAGTGAGATGGCAAAAAGAAGACAGGTAAAACTTTTAGTTCTCGATTCGTTGGCAAGGGATGTAGCTAGATTCCGAGTTCGAACCTCAAAAGTCGTCATGAATGAATTAGGGGTTTCCACGGGGGAAGTAGTTCTCATCAAGGGTTCCCGGGGTATGGTCGCAGCATATATATGGCCAGATAGAGACCCCATAGGTGGGGATCCGTACTATATAAAAATGGATCAGTATCTAAGAGAAAACGTCGGCGCTAAAATTGGAGGGTATGTTTTAGTTTCCAAAATACCAAATTATCCGCCGCCTAGTGCCGTTCGAATAGAGCTTGTCCCGAAAACTTCTGCGGCTCTTCTAAAGTATGTCAATATTAATATCGATGAGATAAAGATGATTCTTAATGATGCCCCCCTAATGGAAGGAAACATTGTTTACCTAGAGATACTAGGCAAGAAAATGCCGTTTGTGGTTGTTAGAACAGAGCCTAAAGGAATAGTTATAGTCACAGAAGACACAGAAATTGGGGTTATCCGGGAGGCATCCTCTCAGATGAAACTCAGATTAGTGCGATATGAGGATATAGGAGGCCTTGATTATGCGATAGAAAAAGTAAGGGAATTGGTAGAATTACCATTAAAGCATCCAGAACTATTTGAACGTCTAAATTTAGATCCCCCAAAAGGGATACTATTTTACGGTCCGCCAGGAACAGGCAAGACTTTACTTGCTCGTGCTGTTGCAAATGAGACTGATGCATACTTCATATCCGTTTCGGGCCCTACGATAGTCTCTAAATTCTACGGTGAAAGCGAGGAGCGTCTTCGGAGAATCTTTGACGAAGCCCGGAAGAATGCTCCTGCAATAATATTCATAGATGAAATCGACGCCATAGCTCCCAAGAGGAGTGAGGTGATCGGGGAAGTTGAGAAGAGAATAGTATCTCAATTATTGTCTCTTATGGATGGTCTTCAACCGCGGGAGAATGTGATTGTGATAGCAGCTACGAATCGTATTGATGCTATAGACCCCGCCTTAAGAAGACCGGGGCGATTTGATAGGGAGATAGAGTTTCGGGTGCCAGATGAGAAGGGTAGGTATGAGATATTGAAGATACATACGAGGGGTACACCACTTGCTGATGATGTTGACTTGAAGAAACTTGCTAAGGAAACATATGGGTTCGTAGGAGCTGATCTCGCAGCTCTTGTCCGAGAAGCAGCGATGTACGCGCTACGTCGGTTTGTCGCGAAGTATAATATCGACATAAAGTCTCCAGAACCTGTGCCTCAGGAGCTTCTTAAGAAATTGGAAATAACTATGGAAGACTTCAGAAAGGCTCTAAAAGAGGTGCGGCCATCAGCACTGCGGGAAATATTAATAGAGGTACCTAATGTTAGATGGGATGACATAGGGGGGCTTAGCAATGTGAAAGCTGCGTTAAAAGAAATGGTTGAATGGCCACTAAAATATCCAGATGCGTTTGAGAGGATGGGGATAGATCCTCCAAAAGGTATTCTGCTCTATGGCCCGCCTGGATGCGGAAAGACACTACTTGCAAAGGCTGTGGCTACGGAGAGTAAAGCCAACTTCATTGGAATAAAAGGCCCAGAATTGTTAAGCAAGTGGTATGGTGAAAGCGAAAGAAGAATAAGAGAGGTATTTGCGAAAGCTAGGCAGGTTGCTCCAGCGGTTATATTCTTCGATGAAATAGACTCTATAGCTCCGCGTAGAGGACTGTATTATGGTGATTCTGGGGCCACTGAGCGTGTGATATCCCAGCTATTAACAGAGATGGATGGGCTTGTCAGCAGAGGCGAAGTTTTCATAATAGCCGCCACCAATAGGCCTGACCTATTAGATCCTGCGATTCTTCGGCCAGGACGAATAGATCGTCTATTATATGTGCCACCTCCAGATTTTAAAGCTAGGTTGGAGATCTTCAAGGTACATACGAGAAAAATGCCACTTGCGGATGATGTTGATTTGGAGATCCTAGCTAAGAAAACGAAGGGATATTCGGGGGCGGACATAGAAGCTGTATGTCGCGAAGCTGCGATGGAAGCCCTAAGGAGATCGAATTTGAAACCAACGAAAGTCATCATGGCTGATTTTGAAGTCGCTTTGGAAAAGGTTAGACCCTCGATAACTTCTGATCTTATCAATTATTACAGTGAATTTGAGAGGAGTATGAAAAAACAGACAGTTCACGTAGTCAGAGGAACAGAGTTTTATGAGTTGACATGAGGCGTTGTACTTGGAGTATATTAGATGTCCGAGATGCAAAAATGATATACCCACAACCTATATATTTTGTCCATTCTGCGGGTTTGATTTGAGATTTATAATACGAGAAAAACTAGTTACTAGGCTCTCATTGAAAGATAGGATATACCGCATATACTATTTGTTTAGGATGCCCTTGAAATCTATGAAACATATTGCCAGTGCCCCAGATTTTCTGGGTGCTGTCCTTGCTAGCATCATAGGAGCGGCGCTTCTCTTTATAAAAAGCATTGCTGTGTATCTCGGGTTTATAGGTAGCTTATCACGGGAAAGCCTTATATACCTCTTCCTCAATGCTCTATTGCTTCAATTTATTATGTGGTTTGTATTTGCAATGTTTTTCCATATAGCTCTCTCTATCGTTGGTGGGAAAGGGACATTCGGCGATGTCGTAAATGTTCTTGGGTACTCAATGATTTTTGTTAATATCGGACATGTATTCAGTCTGATTCTCATGAGTGTTGCCCCTTTGACGCCAGACTCTCCAAGTCTTCTACCAGTCTATGCCTATGTACCCTTTATCTTCATCTCTGCCATTTTGGCTGGCTATGGGTTTTCATATACACATTTGCTGAAAAAATCAACAGCGATTTCAACAGCTATTGTAGTCTCAATATTTTTCATAGTATTTCTTTGTGTTCTATAGTGCCCGACGATTCTGGTGATTATGATGGCTCAGGATGTGAAATCCCTTATACTAAACAACGTTGCTGAGCCTCTCGATGAGTTCGTAATAACGATGGATGATCTCGATAAATTAGTATCCGAGAAAAGGAAAATCGTTGCGTATTGTGGATATGAGCCAAGCGGACCTATACACTTAGGGTACTTTCCAACGATACATAAGGCTATGGAGATCTCCAAGATTGGTGAGGTTAAAATACTCTTGGCGGACTATCATGCTTACCTAAATGATAAGGGGCCAATAGAATTAATTCAAGATTTAGCTCTCAACTACTGGGTTCCAGTATTTAAAGCTCTAGGTGTGAATGCAAAATACTTACTTGGCTCCGAATTTCAGCTCACACAAGATTATATACATGATTTATTTACTCTAGCGCGCTTTGTATCAACTAAGCGTGCTATTAGGGCAGTTAAGATAATTTTGCGGAGTACAGAATCAATTTCTGTTGCAGCCTCAATATATCCTATAATGCAAGTCTTAGACATTGTATATTTGGGAGTAAATTTAGCGTTTGGAGGTACGGATCAGAGAAAAATTCATGCTCTTGTGAGGGATATAATCGGAGGAGAAGTAATGAATCTTCTAAGACGTGAGGCAGAGGTACCTGTCTGCATACATCTACCTATGGTTCTCGGGTTAAAGAAGGGGGAGAAGATGTCATCATCTAAGCCAGATACACACATAGCTGCGCACGATAAACCTGAGGTTGTCATCAAGAAAATTCAGAAAGCATACTGTCCACCGACGACTAACCCCTCTGAGAACCCAATATTTTCTATCCTTAGATATATCATCTTTCCATATTCTGATGTATTCAAAGTTGACCGTGCAGAGAAATATGGAGGTCCTATAACTTACAGAAATATTAAGGAGTTAGAAAAAGACTTTCTGAGCGGATCTTTGCATCCACTGGATCTAAAAAATGCTGTTGCTATGTGGATAATTGAAAAACTAAAACCAGTTTATATGCTGCTGGAGAAGGATCCAAACATTCTACGTCCAGTTTATCGTTTACAGAAGTGGAATTTCGAGAAGGGATACATAGGTAGGATGTCGTGGGAGGCTCTTAAAAATAGCTATAAGCAATGGCTTGATGACATCTAAACATGTGTGAGAAAGACCTCATTTAACTCCTGCTTCTGTTAGAAGCCTATTTCTTATCTCCTCAACTTTTTCTCGTGTTCTATCGATGTCTATTGTTTTGAATCCGCCCTTTTTTTTGTATAGTTCATCTCCATGTATCCAAACGGATTCTATATAGCGTGAATCTAGAGCATATACTAGCATTGAGTATATATCGTGGAACGGTGTGCTTTCTAGGGCGTCTTTGATGTTAATGATGATAAAATCAGCGAATTTTCCGATTTCTAGTGAGCCTAGCCTATTTTCGAGTCCTAATGCAAGTGCTCCATTGATTGTTGCCATCTTCAAGGCGGTTTCTGCAGGAATGGCTTCGGGGTCCCTTAGGAATCCCTTATGTATTAATGCCGCTAGAGTTATTTCCTTCCACATATCTAGCCTATTGTTTGATGCTGGCCCATCCGTCGCTAGAGCAACATTTACATTTTTTTCAAGCAATTTAGGAATGGGTGCTATTCCCGATGCTAGTTTCAAATTAGAGGTCGGATTATGGAGCACATGGGTTCCTCTCCGACAGAGTATATCTATGTCTTTATCGGTGGGCCAGACTACATGAGCAGCCATAACATCATTCTTTAGAAAGCCTATGGAGTCCAAGTACTCTATAGGTGTCATTTTACGTATTTTTAATGATTCATCGACTTCGCTCTGTGTTTCAGATAGGTGTATGTGTATGCGAGATCCATCTCTATTTGCAGCTTCCCTAATAAGTAGTAATAACTCTTTTGTGCATCCATATGGTGAGTGGGGACCATAAGCAAAGTACAGAAAATCCTCTAAACCTCGGGAAGATATTAATTCTTGTAGTTCATCGCGAAATTTTTTAGCTTTCTTGAATTCTTCTTCGGGTGTTACGTTGAAGAAAACGTCGGCAGAACCATAGGTTAGCATTGCGCGTATCCTAGCATCAGCAGCAGCTTTAGCAACTTCTATTTCATGATAGTACATGTCCATAAATGTGGTTGTACCACTTTTTATCATCTCAGCAATGCCATGGAGCGCGCCATAATACACATCAGTAGGTTTGAGTTGTTTTTCTACTGGTAGGATATACTTCATAAGCCAAGTCTGCAGGTCAACGTCGTCTTTTAAGCCTCTTAGCAAAGTCATAGCCACATGCGTATGTGTGTTGATAAATCCTGGTAAGATTACTCGGCCAGGTAGACGTATGATATCCTCACAGTCGGAAGGTTTCTTATCGGAGAGATAGACGATGGCTCCCTCTTCAATACCTAGGTATCCATCTTTTATGATCTGCATAGTCCTGTTCATGGTCACTATGATGGATGGGTTTAGAATGAGCATAATCATCACCAATACCAGAATTAGAAACGATTAGAAAAACTTTTTAAACATCAAAAGATAACAATATTGATAATTCCTAGAAGATTGTGATATGCGCCCGGGTAGCGCAGCGGTATGCGCGCTCCCCTGGTAAGGGAGAGGTCGCGGGTTCAAACCCCGCCCCGGGCTTAAGTGGGGGGTTAGTCTAGCCTGGTAGGATGCTGGCCTGGGGCGCCAGTGGTCGTGGGTTCGAATCCCACACCCCCCACCATTCGTAGGCCCGTGGTGTAGAGGTCAAGCATGGGGGCCTTTGGAGCTCTGCGGGGATAGCCCCTGACGCCGGTTCGAATCCGGCCGGGCCTACCATTTTCTACCTAATCTTTTTTCTTAAAGAGCACAGGTTGAAGGCTGTTATATGTAGATTTCATATTCATCTGTTTTTAATGCGATGAGCTTTAAGTAATCTGCCGAGTTTTCAAGTTCATAATTTTGATGACATTATGTGTTATTTTTCACATAATGTTCGAAGTTATGTGCGTTTATTATTACATCTGAAACATAGTCTATGGAGGCGCTTCAGAAAATTTGTTGGGGATTAATAACGTGTATGAATACACAGGAGACTTCAAATGTGCTTTCAGAACACTTCTGAAAAATAGTATGCTACTAAACCATAACTTTTTGATAATATCATATATAGATCCAAAACAGCATAGTTTTGTATGTGTATACAATGGGCATAAGGCTAAATCTAGAAAGGTTTCAGTGGTCGGGGATGGCTCCGTCTTCAAAAAACTCGCTGAAGTTCTAAAAGCTGATTCAACAAAAAACATAAACATAGAAAACCCGATTCTAAGAAGAATTATAGGTCACCTACACAACAACATCTACATTATCACTTTTTTGATTTCAATGCGTAAAAAGAAAGATGATTTCCTTCCCACCGACCTAGTATTACTTAAAGACTTTCTTGAGGAAGCTAAAGGGAGAGCTAGGAGTTTAATGTTTCTTTTCGTCTTTAATAAAAATCGATGGGGGCTCTGCGTAATCGTAGGACTACATAGAAAATATGTCATCGACGTGCTCGGTAGAATTCTCTCTATAGCTCATAACCTTAATTGTTTCGATATAAAATTTTTGCCCGTGATAAAACTAAAAGGGGTGGTTGCTCAAGCAATAGAAAAGTATAGGTTACCAGTAATGTTACATAAAGACGCAATGGTTTTTGAGGATCTACTAGAGTTCCTAATTAGTAATTCAAATAAAGGAACATATCTAGGGCTGGTAGGTAATAGAGATGCCGATAATATATTTGAAAAAGAAATAAGGAGCAGTATTAGCAATAGAAGTGAAGTTCGAAATGTGGTTCATTGCCCGACAAACAATCCTCGTGGGGTATTCCTAGATATGCGGAAGTTTCTCTCGGTTCTTATATTTAAGGATGTAGTGAGATTTCGAGATGAACTATATGGAGTGGAGATTTCATTTCCTATGGAGTTTATACGTCTCATAGATCGCATATGGTTTGGAAACTCTATGCTAGAAAAGATAAAGGAACATGGCAAGAATTTTGTTCGTTCGGATTCTTGATAATGTAGCTAGCATAGTTATTTGATGTTAGCAACAAATTTCTCTATGCGATCTAAGGCTTCATTGAGGATATCCTCTGGAGGCAAGAATACTATGCGGAAATGTTGTCTTCCATATGTTCCAAAGCCATAGCCAGGGGGTACAACAACGCCAGTTTTCCAGAGTAATCTTTTACAGAACTCCTCATCATCAATATCAAGATCGACTCTTGGGAATATATAGAAAGTTCCTTGCGGTTTCTGAGCGCTTAGCCCCTCAATCTGATTTATCCGGCGATAAACGAGATTGCGGCGCTTCTCAAGTTTATTAATAATGTCTTTTATATGGTTTTGGGGTCCTAATAGCGCTTCTATAGCTGCATATTGTGAAGGAGTATTAGCTGACAATCTGACCATTAAAAAGCGGGTAAAGGCCTTCCATATTTCCTCGAGCGCATCTTCGGGGTCGTATCGATACATATAGCCAATACGCCAACCAGTAGCTAGGTAGACCTTTGATAGGGAATATAAAGTTATCACTGGAACATCATCCGCAAGTGAGGCTGTATTTGGAGCCTTGCTGAGACCATCGTAGACCATCAAATCATAAATTTCATCGCTTATCACGAACAAATTATGTTCTCCAGCGATATCGATTATCTCCTTTATTATTTTTGTGTCATAAACAGCGCCTGTAGGGTTATTGGGATTAATGATAAGTATAGCTTTTGTCTTTGGGCTAATAAGCTTTCTTATGTGGTCGACGTCTGGTATCCAATTTTCGTCTTCTAAGCATCTGTACTCTAGGGGTTTGACACCAAAGAATCGTGCGGCTGTGAGATAAGGAGGATATGTTGGTGATGGAATAAGTATTTCATCCGCGTTATCAAAAGCTACTGCTAGGATAGTATTTACGGCTTCTGCAGCTCCTTGGGTAACAAGAACATCCTCCAAATCGAGACTAATGCCATTTTTCTTTTTTTCGTATTTGATAATAGCTTCGCGGAGTTCTTTTTCTCCTCTAGAATCACCATAATAGTGCTTGTTGGTTTTCAAGGCGTTTATGTAAGCCTCAATTATATGTTGTGGAGGCGAGAAATCGTATTTGCAAGGATCACCTATATTAAGCCGTATCGTCTTATTGCCAGTTTGTTTTTCGTATTTTTCAGCCTCTAAGACAATTTCTCTTATAACATATTGTATTTCTCGTGCGCGGGCTGGTGGGATGAATTTTCTCAATAGACTTCACCTCGAAAACCAAACATAATGATTTACAATAAGGCTTATTTTCATGTGCTATTTACCTTTTAACACAGACCGCTATGACCCCCTGCGTTTTTTGATCATAGCGGAAAACTTTAAAACCTGCACATTCTAGTCGGCTTATTACTCCTCTAAGATAATTCTTTCCTTGTTTTCTTCCCGGCTCTCCTACATAGTGGAAAAATATACCCTCAGGCTTAATTACTCTGTGTATCTCAGAATAAAACGTTGTTGAATAAAGCTCTGGTGCAAGGGAGATGCGGGGTGGATCATGTAACACGTAGTCAAAGCTATTATCTGGAAGATTCTCGATAACAAGAGTGGCATCACCTAATAAAATATCTGCGTTTCTGAGATGGCGACTCCAAGGATTCCATGAAGCTAACTCGAGGACTTCGGTGCTTTTTTCGATAGTTATTACTCTACATTTTCTTTTAAGGAGCCAATATGTTGAGTAACCTAAACCAGTACATATCTCCAAAACAAGGCCCCCACGTTTTGGGTCTAAAGCTTTTACTTTTCTTTTAGCATCTACGAATAGAGGATCCACAACAACTCTGTGCATGTGTATTCCAGATATTTCAACAGTAGGTGTTCTGCATCCCTCAAATAGACTAAGTTGATAATACTTATTGTCTGCACCAACCATAGCTAGTGGTATTAGGTCATCCTCAGTCAGCCCATAGATGCGCCTAGTATTATTTACAATTTCCTCGAGGTATCTTCTTGGCAATTCTGCTATGAACCTTTCGCCATCGAATATGATGCTATCTTTAGATATTTCTACGTAGACCGTAATTATGCCAGCACCTAGGGATCCATCTAGCATAATGGTTTTTGGAAGGGAATTCGGAGGAATATTAAGAAGTGTGAGGAGCGTTTTTCCAGAAAAAACTGGGAGGTTCCTATATTTGAACTTGTATCTGTGATCCCCTCTCACTACTCCTCAGCTTTTCTCTTTTCCTCAAAGTAGTGATTAAGTAATATGAATATTACGGCTAATATGGAAAGCAACTCCAATAAAAATTCTACTGTTTTCCAATCTATGGGCATGATGCTTCACCAAAGTGTTTTTTTCTCCAAAAAATGCTAAAAAAATGCACACTATTAAGCTTGTAGAAAACCTGGGATATATAGTTATGGGTGACAGTCATGAAGCTAAGATCACCAATAGTAGTTGTACTTGGACATGTTGACCATGGAAAAACAACTCTACTAGACTGGATACGGAAGACTAGTGTTCAGGCAAAGGAAGTTCATGGTAAAACACAGCATATAGGTGCTTCTTTCATACCTACCGATACAATATTCGAGATAGCTAAACCGGCTATAGAACAAGGGGTAATAAAGATCAGAAAAGAAGAAATAGAGATTCCTGGTCTACTTTTTATCGATACTCCCGGTCATGAGGCATTCGTCAATTTGAGAGCAAGGGGTGCTTCTCTTGCTGACATAGCTATTCTTGTAGTGGATATAAGGACAGGTTTTCAGGCTCAGACGTTTGAATCTCTTGAATTACTAAAAGCATATAAGGTGCCTTTTGTTGTTGCTGCGAACAAAATAGATCGTCTCCCAGGTTGGAAATCCTACCCGGAGACGCCATTTATAGTGTCTCTTAGAAAACAAACGCCAACAGCGATAAATAACCTTGAATTTGCGCTCGACAGAATAATTGAGGACCTCTATAAACATGGTTTTCTTGCCGACCGCTACGATCGAGTGAGAGATTTTAGAAAAGTAGTGGCTATAGTTCCTACATGTGCGCTTAACGGAGAAGGGCTCGCGGACTTATTGCTATTACTAGCAGGACTAGCTGGGAAATTTTTGAGGCACAAACTAAAACTACACTTAGGAATGCCGCGGGGGAATGTCTTAGAAGTCAGGAAGATCCCAGGAGCTGGAACGGTTATAGATGTTATATTAGTTGATGGTAAGATTCATCCTGGAGACTGGTTGGTTGTTGGGGGGAGGGATGGCGTTATCGTAACAAAAATACGCTCTCTATTTCTCCCTAAGCCTCTAGATGAGATACGTGATCCTCGAGATAGATTTAACGTGGTAGATGAGGTTATAGCCGCAGCCGGTGTTCGGATTGTCGCTCCAAACTTGGATGATGTTCTGGCAGGATCGCCATTCTATGTAATCTCAGAAGAAGACCCCGACTTTAACGAAAAACTCCAGAAATTCAAGAAGGAAGTGGTAGAGGATATATCTGAGATACTCTTCAAAACTGACAAGGTTGGTGTTGTTATTTTTGCTGATACGCTCGGAACTCTTGAAACTATTGTGAGGAAATTTAGAGAATACGGGATACCTATATCTAGAACCTACGTTGGGCCGGTAGATAAAGAAGGGGTTCTTCACGCATTGGCGGTAAAAGAAATGGATCCTAAATGGGCGGTTATCGTGGCATTTAACGTTCCTGTGCTTGAAGAAGCTCAACAACTAATGGAAAAGGAAAAGGTTGCATTGGTAGCTGACAACCTAATATTTAGGTTGTTCGAAAAGTTTAATGCCTATCTAGATGAGTATGAGAGAAAACAGCGTGAGAAAATTATCAAAGAGTTGGTATTACCTGCAAAACTTGAAGTTCTGTCGGGATATATCTTCAGAAGGTCGAAACCAGCCATAGTTGGTGTTAGAATAGTTGCTGGTACAATAAGACCAAACGTAGCACTTATGAATGCGAAGGGGAAGTCTCTTGGCCATATAAAATCGATACAATCTGAAGGTAGAACTTTAGATGAAGCTTCAGCTGGAATGGAAGTGGCAATCTCAATCACGAATGCTGTAGTAGGAAGAGATTTTTCAGAGGGTGACTACCTATATGTAGACATACCTGAGGAAGTTGCACGTAAAATCAATAGAGACAAAAATCTGAGAAAGATACTTCCTCCGGATGTTCTAGAAGCATTTCAAGAAATTCTCACCATTAAACGGAAAATTCATGGTTTTACATGGGGCCTATAGTAATTTAAACAGTTTTTCTGAGCACGCATATATGGTAGGCATTATTAATTATCAATCATTAAGCGTTAAATTACCACTGCATACTAATCTCGAAGAAATTTGGAGGGTGATTCTTATGGATGACGCCCAAAATGTCTTAGAGCAAGCTCTTAATATTCTCAAGTCGATAGCTAATAATCCTAATATCCCCCGAAATATTCGGAGAGTAGCGCGCGAGGCATATTCAGAACTTAGAAAAGAGGAGTATACGGTGGCTTTACGCGCGGCTAACGCGATAGAGAAGCTCACGGGAGTTCTAGATGAGCCCCAGATTCCTCTCTTTGCCCGGACATCATTGCTTCAGGTTATCGAGCTCTTGGACAAGTTGACTAAGGTTGAGGAGAGTTAGCATGGGCTTCACTATAAGGAAAATAAAAGAGTTTGAGAATCCTCTTCTATTTCGTAAGGAATACATATTTGCTGTGATTCATGAGGGTCAACCGACTCCATCACGTGCGCAGATAAGGGAAGAGCTATCAAAATTGATGGGTGTTCCAAAGGATCTTATTGTTATAAGAAGGCTTAAGACAGAATTCGGCACAAATGTCACACATGCGGAAGTTCATGTTTATGAAAACAAGGAGAAATTGCTTGAAATAGAACCAAAATACATATTGAAAAGGGATGAAATAATAAGTGAAAAATAGTTTTTCCTTTTCATCTCTACTTGGTGAAAGCTTATGGCGAAGGGCAAAGGAGCTAGCAAGAAACTAAGGAAGGCGATATATAAGTACTATAAGATTGAGGGGGATAAGGTTATAAGACTTAGGAAATTCTGCCCAATATGTGGCCCGGGATACTTTCTAGCGGAACATAAAGATAGGCTTTCTTGTGGAAGGTGCGGATATACCGTCAAAAAGAAATAGGTGGTCTAAATGCGGATACGCTATAGAAAAAAGCGGAGGAAAACCCGTAAGATGTATGGACGAAAATATAGGGGGTATGGTCAAGTGGGAAGGCATCGACGCCATCCGGGTGGAAAGGGAAATGTGGGGGTTAAGGATCATCACAAGATAATGCTACTTAAGAAAGGATACGAGTTTGGTACTGGTCGTGGATTTACTCCTCATGGGCCAAGAATTATGTGGGAAGAAATAAACATTGGTGAGATTTATGAGGGAATAATTAGTGGGAAAATACCGCATAAGTCTGAGAAGAGAATTATAGTTGTGGATTTGTCAGATAAGAGATATATCAAAATATTGGGTCGCGGCCGTATTGAGAAAGCTATTCGACTTATTCTTCATAAATCCTCAACGATTACCGAAAAGGCCAAAGAAAAAATAGAGGCAGTGAATGGAGAAATTGTTTTTGCAGAGTAATTCTATTCTTTCCCCATAGCCTATAGTTGATAATCTACGAATGCTTAATCATGTTTTTCTATGTTTAGTTTTGGTTAAGTACATCTTTGCGAATGTTTTGAGCCTCTCTGCTAAGATATCTCCAATTCCCTCAACCCTTTTTAGATCCGAAATGCTTGCTTTTGATATCTTTTCTAAGCTACTTAAACCTGCTCTCCTAAGGGCAAGAGCTCTTGTCCGTCCGATACCCTCAATGTTCTCTACGAGTATGAGTAAGTCCTCTGTAACACCATAACGTATCTTCTTTGTGAGTATTTTCATTCTCTCGACAACATTTAAAGGTAATCCAAAAGTCGCTCCAAGTTCCGCTGCGCAATATGCGAGCCAACTTGAAACGCGGATCAACTCATTTAGATCTCCCGGACCGAAATTCGGTAGGAAAGGTTCCAAAATATTAGAAATCGGAATGCCTTGTATCCATTTTTGGAGAATTATTGTTCCACCTAACACCGTAAGTAGCTCCTCATCATCAGCATCCATATATCTGCCTCCATACTCTATGACTCGCAGAAAATCCGAGGGAACAAAGGAATTCAAAGCATTAACTACCTGAGTGTTTGATGAAACAAGATCGACTAGAGAATCTAATTTTCCTAGTAGCCGTCTAAGGATAGTTAGGCTCTCTGGCGACGCAGATATCGCGAATAATACTTCAAGTTCCCTCTGCTTGTTCCAAGTAATCTTTTCACCGAGAATGCTCTGCCAGAATCTAAACAGATCTAGTATTGTTTTTGCTGAAGTTGGCTTCAGATATAAGTGTGCAAGTTTTTGTCCAAGTGACGTGGGCTTAAAATATGTCTTCCCACTAAGCCGCTTTTCCTTTATGAGATCTACGTCCCGGAGAAATTCGATGGCGTTAATTACGTTGATTCTAAGAGTACTCAAACCATAGGTGTCTCCATGTACATGAGCATAGTGGGAAAAGAAGGTTTTTGCGAAGAAATTAAGTATACCTCTTACATCTAATTTATTCTTAGAAACTATAAGGGCCAACACCTGTGAATATACTATAGGAGTAACATAACCAGAAATAGGTTTAGCTTCCTCCGCCTCTCCTAGGATATATTTATCAATAAATTTTTCAAGAGTTTCCCGATCCTTAGCTATCAGAAATACTTCTCCTACAACATCGTATCCTGGTCTTCCAGCCCGTCCGCCTCTTTGTTTATATTCTGCTGTGGATAGTTCAACGCGACTTCCGATTTCTGGATCGTAGTATTTCTCTTCAATTATTACTCGTCGAGCTGGTAGATTGACACCAGCAGCAAGTGTTGGTGTTGCTACCAGAACTCCTAAAAAGCCATTTCGAAAAGCAGCTTCTATGATACTGCGTTCTGTTCTTGAGAGCCCGGAATGATGAAATGCAACACCCCACCTTGAAAGTTCTATGAGCTTCTCCGTAAGGCTCGTTTTTTCTGATACAGACTTTTCTAGTTCTTGTGCGACAAGGGTTCCCTTGAATAGTTCGTAGTATCGGTTTGTTTTCATAAACATTGCGATCCTTTGTGCGGTTCTCTGTGCAAGCAATCTGGAACTTCTAAAGATAAGGACTTGCCATTTTTGGCCGTACTTAGTCATTTCATTGAAGGTATCTTCAATAATTACGAAGAGCGTTTCCATAAAACTTCGTGGTTTGCGTCTAATACTTTTAGTTTGGGGTTTTCGGACAAAAAAAGCACCTCCTCTCATTCGTCTTGAATGCAAAGACTCTAAATACCTGCATAGTTCGTTTTTGCTAAATTTTCTTTCAACGATCTCTCCAGTTCCTTCTTTGACTGAGATGATCTCAGCCTCTGAGCCCAAAATTTCCTTAATGTTGAGATCGGATTCTAAGAGGGTGTCTTTGCTAGTTTTGTGGTCTTCATAAATAAATCTTTCTAAGGTTGCTGAAGTTTTAGGTGTGCTAAGTTCTCGGCCTTCTAGGGGCAAAACATATCTTTCAACAAGGGTAGGGTCTGGATCAAATATTATGATCTCATTTGCTGGAAGATAATACACGCATTCGAGGAGCTTGACTGGGCGATATTTACTGATAATTAGTGATGCATTAAGCCAACTACTTATATCTTCTGGATTACTTATCGTGGCTGACAGCCCTATTATCTGCATGCCTCTTTCTTTCATAGAAGTTAAGACTATGTCTAATGTGGGTCCACGTGATTTGTCCCCCAGGGAGTGTATCTCGTCTACGATGACTAATTTTACATTATCAAGCCAGGGAGGAGATTCACGAAGAATGTGATCTGCTTTTTCATACGTAACGACAAGTAAATCGTATGTTCCTAGGAGAGCGATAGGTTGATCCCTATAATCGCCCGTTGCTATGCCTACCTTTATTTGATATCGCCGGCTAAATGTTTTAGCGACTTCTTCGCTGAGGGCTCTATATGGAGTTAGATATAGGGCTTTTATTCCCTCATGTAGAATGCGTGTAACCGCTACTACCTCTCCTATTAAAGTCTTACCGCTCCCCGTTGGTGCAACGACGATTACTGATTTCTTTCTGAGTCCTTTTTCAATGGCCTTATATTGAAATGACCTTAGATTCACTATGCCGTTTGCTTTAAGAGCTAATATTATGGTTTCTGGCACACCCAGTTCAGCTAGTTTTTCTACGGGATACTCTCTTGGCAATCTGATCAATACCTAGAAAAATGGTCGATAAGGATCACGAAATCAGACTTTGATACCTCTACTATTTATCAGTTTAAGATTAATTGGAATAAAATAAGGGTCAAAATCTGCCTACTGGAAACTTTTGCTTATTAAATTTAAGGTTGAAAGCAGATAGATGTGCATAAAAAGAGGTAAACAATATGTTTCTGAGAGAAATAGAACTTATCAACTTCATGTGCCATGAATACTTAAAGTTTTCTCCACAAAAAATAACTCTGCTATTTGGGCAGAATGGTAGCGGAAAATCTGCGATTCTAGAAGCTATAAACCTTGCTTTTGGGGGATTGGGAAGAGAACGGCAAGATCTGCTTAGAAACTTTATAAAACACGGTAAGGAACTAGCGATAATACGTCTCTACATATCCAACGCAGTTGCCCTTCCAGGGCGGGGTATCGTGCTACTCGACCCTAGCCTCCCATACGATGCGGATATTATAGTTGAAAGAGTAATAACGCAAGATGCCAGCTACTTTAAACTTAATGGCAGAAGGACAACACGGGAAAGGGTCTTGCAGATACTGTCCAAGGTCAACATTTCGCCCCGCAATACATTCTACTTTATTCCTCAAGAAAAGATAACTAAGCTCGTTGATCTAAAACCTAAAGAGCGCCTAGACACATTATTAGCAAGTTTAGGTCTATATGACCTGAAAGAGGCTATAGAGAAACTTAGAGCTGACCTAAAGAAGCACCTAGAAAGAAAAAAAGAGCTTGAAGAGAAGATAAACAACCTAGAGCATAAAATAGAGGAATATAAGCAGCTTCTAAGATCTACTGAGATGTCATTAAAAACGTTGAGAAACTACTATGTGTATCGTTTAGCTCTCCTATTTAGAAAGCTTAAGGAACTCGAGGAGGAAGAAAAGCATATCAAAACTGAAAAAGAGCAAGCCGAGGCTACTTTACATAGCTACATAGAGTTTGTAGCTAAAGTTCCAGACCAGATAGCAAGGATAGATAACGAGATAGAGAATCTGCAAAGAAGAAAAGTTAGCATAAAGGATGAGCTTCTAAACATAGAAAAGGAGGAATCATCCATCAATGACAAAATAAAGATACTTACTCGCAAACTTTCGAGTCTAAGTGCTAAAAGAAACGAGGTCATGGAAGCAATCCATAGAATCCTTGATAAATGGGGAGTAAAATCAATAGAAGATCTTCAATCTCTTCTTGATGACAAGAAGGCTAGGCTGAGAGACTTAGAATCAGCTCTAGAAAGATTTGATGAAACCCAACAAATGAGAAAAATAGAAGCGCACATTCAGCAAAAAGAAAGGGAACTCCGTGAAATAGAGATCATAAGAAAGGACTATATTAACAAGATAGAAGAAGTCATTGAAGAGATAGACCCGAGTGGGACTCTCTCTAGAATATACCGATTTGTACAGAGGGAAGGGCTTAGCGATGAGGTTTTTGGGCCTGCTATATTGGAGATAAGTTTTCCTATACCAGAAGATAAATTCTGGGGCTATTCAAGGGCATTCGAAAGAATTCTCAGAGAGAAAATCTCAGAGTATTTTGTTGCTCTTAGTTGGAGGGCTCTCACGAGAATCTTGGAGTTCATAAAAAAAGTAGGGATAGCGAATCCGCCCCCAATATTTTTCTTTGGTTCGAGGCTGTCTATCATCTCTGCGGCTGAGCAATACGCATTCTTTATGCGTAAATCGATAGAGGAAATAGATAGAGAATATGAAGAGTATAAGAAGGAAGTTCTAAGGCGTCTAAACGACCTGCCAGAGTATCGTAAAAAAGCATTTTTGGCTCTAATACCCGATATCCTAGCCGCGCCTAAGCCTATCCTAGCGATGATAAAAATTGTCTTTGGAAGAATAGCTCTCGTTAGTAGCTTTGAGCATGGCCTAGAACTTCTCAGCCACTTAGATCTTGATGGGGTAATAACATTAGAAGGGGAGTTTATAGAGAGGATACCGTGTGGTGAGCGATACGCTGTTTATCGAGTAATGCCTGCAATTAAGGATGAAGCAAAGCTGATTATTCAGAAAGTAAGGCAGCTGAATATCAAGAATTTTAGGCAGAGAAATAGGGAACTTCTCGAAGCCATTGAGATGATAAAGAGGGAGATCAACGAACAGAGAAAATTACTGGAGGACTTACGGAAGAGCCTTCCTCGCCGTCTTAGAAATATGTTTGAGGAGCATATGAGGCTTAAGGAGAGCATTGCTAAGCTCGAGGAGGATATATCCTTCCTAGAAAAAGCTAGGAGCGAACGCATGAAGCTGCCTAATCAAATTAGGGAACTTGAAATACAACTTGAGAAGCTTGATGAGAAGCTTAGAGCGTTAAGCATAAGAAAACAAAGATTGGAGGAGGAACTGCGGAACGTTGATGTCAAAATTATAGAGCTAGAACAGAAGAAGGAAGCATTGATTAGGGAAAGAGGGAAGCGTAAAGTCGAAATAGATGAATTGAAAGAAAAATTGACTGAGATAAGGATACGTATAGAAGCTATTGAGAGTAAGAAAAACAATTTGTTAAGAGACATAGAAAATCTAAAGAAGGAGATAAGAGCATTGCTGATGGCTATTTGGGCATCGATATATGGTCAAACTGATTTAAACATAGATGAATTACTCATCAAGGAAATCATCGAGCCAGCTACAGTTATAATAAATCGCTTTGATGCCCATCAGCTTGAGGAGATACTATCAAGGTACAGCGAAAAAGATATTGAGAGTTTACGTTATGATTTGATCACTCGAGAGGAGAAGATTAGGCTTCTAGAAGAGACACTTAAGCAATTGGAAAAATATCAGATAGAGCTTCAGAGTGTTGAACTTGAAATTGAATCCTCGCGAAAACTAGCAGCAAAGTCGCTTAAGAAACTTATAACTAAGCTAAATAGGAAGGTAAATGAACTCAACAAAAACTATCAGTATGTTCTATCCAAAATAGGGGCTAAAGGGGAGATCAAGTTAGAGGGCAAAGAGATTGACAACTTACGTTTGCTAATAACGATAGATCTTCATAGGCCAAAACCTGTTGAAATAAGCGCAGGGGCTTTCTCATCAGGTGAGAAAACATTAGCAATATTTGCGTTTCTGATGGCCCTCTTTTTAACATCTCCTACCCCAATTATTCTCCTAGATGAGTTTGATGTCTACTTGGATGAAAGTATGGTTAGGAAGGCAGTAGAAATTCTCAGAAAGGTTCTGGCTGACATGAGATTCATTCAATGCATATTAACTACAACTCATAGATGGGCACTAATAAAGATAGCCGATAAAATAATACATTTAGTATATGATAACACTAAAAAGTTGTCGTACTCTTCTGAGATAGATAAGCAGGTGCTAGAAAATATCGTCCGGGGAGGATCCTCAGCAAGAATTTTATAAAATTTTGGTGAGACGGTTTTGGCTGAAGAAAGGGACGAGGCTACTCTAAGGTATATTCGAGAACTTATAGGGTACCTAGAGCGGTATCTGTCTAGTAAAGGACTTTTTGCAGATTTAGAGAAGATCCCTGTTATCTTAGAGAATCTAAGTAGAAGCGATGAAGTCTCCGAGAAGATCGTTGATAATTCATTATTAGGCACTAAGCTCTTTCAAAAACTCAGAAAATACTTGTCGTCTCACCTTTCCAGAATAGACAAGAAGCTTGATGAGATCATGCTCCAATTTGCGTTACCTTTAGTTCTATCAAAAATGGCTTTCGACATATTCTCCTTAGGAAAGATGAAGGTCATACCGCCTATAAAGGTACCAATATTAACTCGACAGTACCTTCGAAGCTCTATTAGGAGCTTGAAGAAAATAGTGGAGAGGGACAAGGCAAGAAGGATTCTTGAGAAGAAAAGGTACTCTGAATTAGCGTCGTTAATGCGATTTAAGGAGCTCATAGAGATCAAAAAAGAAGAGCTTAAAGCGGGCTTAGGCCGTAAATTTCAGCGGTTGATTGCAGGCGGCTTAACATCTCTAGAAGCTCTAGAATTGATAAAAATAATGTCTAGAAGAGAACTAATCTTGGGGGTTTTAGCGTTTTTAGAAATGTGAGGCGATGGGAATAGTGATGTCCGCGAAAAATGATGATCTGAAAGAAGAGATAATAAGGACTGTCGCAGCTATGATTACTATGCATGCATGGCGGGAGCACAAAATCACATTAAAGAAAATTTCTCCATATGCTAAGCGAATAGGAATCTCTACAAAAGAACTCATTGAAGAACTAAGTAAACGTTTTGAGAGAGTAGGGCTTAAGTTAAGATTAGTTAAGAGAAGTTCGAAGATATCAGATGATGAAGCAGAATTATTTGTTGTTGTTGATCCAAGACTTAAAATATCTGCAGGATCATTAGATAGAATCACCAGTGCTGTACTAGCAATAATATTTGTCAGGGCTGGCACAGGAACCACAACAGTTGAAAATATTCTTAAAACATTAAGCCAAGTTTTGGGAAATAAGCAGAAAGCCACAGAAATACTTAGTAGGGCGCTTAGAAAGCTTGAAAAGATGAAGCTGATAAAAGTAGACCGTGAGAAAGGTTTTATAGAATTGACCTCAAAGGCGTTAGCAATTCTTCCAGAAAAAGAAGAACTAGAAGCAATGCTTGTGGAGCTAATCAGTGATCAATCGATTAGGTGATTTGCTTGTCTACGCAAGATTTTCCTCCCTGGTTCCTATTTGGGAAGTTAAGCGGCGAGTATACTCTTGAGGAACTTTTAGCATTCGGAAAAGGGAGGATAGATTTTCTTTTAGAATTCTCTTCCACCCATACGCTTAGAAGAGAGGAGGGTTCTAATAAGGTATTGGAAAATCCCTTAGGGTTAACAGCTCTAATGATAGCAGCAGCGGCTAGCAATGATGCCTACTTTACAAGCTGGCTGTTGGAAATAGAAGGTGATTTGTTTAACGTGCTATTTAATAATTCGGGTCTTAGTACGAAAATAGCGATCCTAAAGGCAATATATGGTAGACTACTGATAGGGGCTGATAGCGTGGCTTCTGTATTGGGAATGAGCACAGAGAAGCTGATATCGGAGGCTCAAACGGCTTTATCAGTTCAATATACAAAGAGGCGGCGTGCTGTTCTGCCGATCGATGTTCTTATGAAAACGTTAACTGCTGTTCGCTTCATAAATGCATACAGGTTGATAAAATTCAATAGAGGAATAGTAGTGAAGGGCTGGGTTATAGCTCCGCTGACCGAATTCTTCCATTTTTCGAAAAGTTACTACCAACAAATGCTTAGCAAAAAGATAAGAGATCTAAGTGAGAAACTCATAAAGAATCCCAATTATGAGGCTTATAAGGCCTTCGCGGAGGAATTGCTAAATTATTGGAGAAGCAGGAGGGTAGCTTTGCAGTCGCAGTCTAGACGTGATACTAAGGCTTCTATTCGAGGAAAGCCTTGGGAGAAACCTGAATTGTTTCCACCATGTAGTAGGATTCTCTATGATCAATTTAGAACTACAGGTTATCTGCCTCATAATGAAAGGCTACAACTTGGCTTATTCCTGAAGGCTCTCGGTATGCCATTAGATGAGCAGCTGAAGTTTTGGTATAATGCTGTGGATAATGTTGGGCTAAGCTGGGAGAAATTTTTGAAGAAGGGGGGCTACTACATAAGGCACATATATGGGTTAGAGGGTTCTCATAAAGACTATCAGTCACCGAAGTGTGAAACGATAATTGCTAAGTACTTTTGTCCCTTTGCTAGATTAAATTTCTCGGAGCTTAAAGAGAAGCTTAAAGCGATAAATCCGAGGATTACGAGTTCTGAGCTTAATAACATCCAGAAATATGTAATGTTACGTGAGCCTAGAAAAGCCTGCGCTCAATTTTTGATGAGTATGGTGAAAGCTTCTGCATCTCGGCTAAGGATTATAGATATAAAGCATCCAATACAGTTTGTTAAGATTCTTTACAGATATAGTAGAGGAGGGAAAAGAAGTGGGGAAAAGGGAAATACCGAGAATATTCGCGAGGGTTCATCTTAGTGGAATAGAAATCGAGAAGCTTGTCAAAAAAACTGTCGCAATATTTGGTGTAGGAGGAATAGGATCCATAGTTGCCGAGATGCTCGCTAGGGTGGGTATTGGCAAACTTATACTCGTTGACAAAGATATTGTTAAGGAAGAAAATCTGAATAGGCTTGGCTTCTACCCTGATGATCTTGGGAAACCTAAAGTTTATGTGCTTAAAGAACGTCTAAAAAAAATTGCAGAGCTGAGAGGAACCCAATACCCGCTTAGTATTGATGCCTATTATGCTAATTTATTCAACTTTGAGCGACTCGATGAGATCGTAAAAAACTCCGATTGCATAATATCAGCTTTAGATGATCTAGACGCGCGTCTGGAAGTAAATTTTTATGCTATTAGGCATAAGAAAATTCTCATAGATGGTGGTGCCTCTACGAATGGGTTGCGAGGACGAGTAACCGTCGTTATGCCCTTCAAGTGGCCATGTTTGGGTTGTTATTACTCAGAAGACAATCTAGTTGTGCAAGGTCAGCCTGATATTGCCACGTGTAATGTGAGTCTTCCGACAACGATGGCACTAATAGCAACAATACAGGTGGATCAATGCTTAAAAGTTCTTTTGGGGAAAAAGGGGGTTGTCCCCCTAACACTAATAAATTTGGAGGATGAGCCTCAAATAGTAATACATAGTAAAATTTCGAGAAGAAAGGACTGTGAGTTTTGTGGGGAGAAGAGAAAATGAAGAGCGATTATGGAAGGAAAAAAGGGCAAAAAGAAGGTGTTATAAGAAAGCTCTCAATAGAGATCTCAGCAATAGAAACTCCACGTGGTATTGTTCCAACAATTGAAAGTATAAAAAGTCTTATCGGTGCGCTGAACAGCCTAATAGATCAAATATATAACCTGATAGAACATGTATTCGGCTGCATAGAGAAGATAGTGGAAAATTTAGAAAGACTCGAAGGGAGATTAAGTAGTTTAGATACGAAGATAGATCTCATTGTGTCCAAGCTCTCTAAGTTGGAGATCAGTTTGGAGACCAAATTACCAGAGAAACCCCCAAAAAAAGAGAAGAACAGAGATTTGAAGAAGGAGCTTATTGATCTTCTGGTGAATAATCATTAATACTTGCTTTATAGTAGGAGCAACGCTGAGAGCAGGAAACCGGCAATTAATGATAGTGTAGATATAAGTAGAGTTCTATTGAGCAACGATCTTAATGGTGTGAGAATCGATAGACCGTGAAGCGAGATGTAAATTAAAGTTTTCGTCGTGGATAGGATGAGCAACACTATTACGACGATGACAACAGTTATTAGTATTGGAAGAAGCTTCATAGTCTTACTAAATATGTCCGATAAGTTGCTTAGATATACGAATCCTAATAAGGCACCGACACAGTAGGCCGAAACGCCCGACAGTAATTTGATGTACCTACTTAACTTATTGGTAAGTTTATCGCGTTTTTCTATGAGAGTCTGCTCTAATTTGGCTAAAGCAAGCAGTCTAGATATGAGTCTGCCTATCTTACCTGGATCTAAACTATAGCTCCTAATGAGCAGTGCTATTGTTTGTAGTAATGGTGTTCCCTTAAAGTTGTCTAAAAAAGCATTCCAAAAACTTTTTTCATCGATATAGAGTAGTGCCTCGTTAAGCCCGAGAACCTTGATTATTGCTAATTCTGGTGGTTCACCTTTCTCTAATAGATCGGCTATAGCTACAAGAGATCGCAATGCTTGCTCATAACGCTTTTTTCTCATAGTTCTCACTACTTTGTATATTTCATGGCGACTAAAAGCATCACAAAGACTTTAGTCGCTCGATAGGAAGAAGCGTGGCAATCGCAGGATAATAACCAAAAAACACGTAGAGGGATCCCAAGGATTTTTGTTAGCAATATTAAATACCAATCTCTTAATCCCATATAAGAACAAGAAGAATGTTGAAAAATACTAGCACTGGTGAAAAATCATGGTAAAACTAAGAGGAGCAGAGGAGATCAGACAGATGATCAAGAAGCTCCCATTAGAGCAAAGGAGGATATTCAGTATAACAGCCCACATAGATCACGGTAAAAGCACGATGACTGATTATCTGTTAGCCAGAGCTGGGCTAATGTCACGCGAGCTTGCGGGAGAAAAAAGAATGACGGATTTCGACGAAGAAGAGCAGAAAAGAATAATAACAATATTCACAACAGTCGTCAATCTGCTATACAGATTCGAAGGAAAGGAATACTTAATCCAGCTCAATGACACTCCTGGGCATATATCATTCACGGGCGAGGTTTCCAGAGCCATAAGAGCCAGCGATGGCATAATCCTTTTGGTAGACGCAGTAGAAGGTGTTATGACACAAACTATAACGAACCTCAGATTGGCTCTTCAAGAAGGATGCAAACCTGTTCTCTACATAAACAAGGTAGACAGACTGATATCTGAGTTGCGTCTTAGTCCACAGGAAGTAATAACTAGAATAGACAATATCATACGTGAAGTCAACAAACTGATAGAAATGTATGCTCCTCCCCAATTCAAAACTGAATGGAAAGTAAGTTTTGCAGCGGGTAGCGTAGCGATCGGATCAGCTAAGGATGGGTGGGGCTTCACCTATGAAATTCTTAAGAAGAAATTTGCTGACCCCAAGGAAGGTTATCTAGAAGTCTTTCGAAGGTACGCAAAAGGTGATATCAAGTGGTTGAGAGAGAATCTTCCATTAGATGAAGCGATCCTAGAGATGGTAATAAAGCATTTACCGAGTCCTAAGGAGGCCCAAAAATTCAAGATAGAATCAATATGGAGGGGTAGAAGAGACATAGATGCATATGAAGCTCTTATAAATGTCGACAGAGATGGCCCTTTAATTGGCATGATAACAAAAATATTTATTCATCCGAAAACATTCCAAACTGCCCTAATCGGCCGGGTTTGGTCGGGGACATTGACTAAAGACACAACTTTGTATCTACTAAGCAAAGGAAGCGTTGCGAGACCACATAGACTGGGAGTAATGGAGTTAGCGGATATATTGGATGTGGATGAAATACCCGCTGGAAACCTATTTGCGATGACAGGTTTCCTTGTTCCTGCAGGTGAGAGTTTTGTTAGTGTAGATGTATACGAAAAATACAAGGAGCTTATAGAGAATGGCGAATTTGGATTCGAGCCAATACCATATGCGAGTGAGCCCGTAGTATCTCGTGCGATAAGGCCGAAAGATCCAAATGAGCTTGATACACTAGCAAAAGTTGCCGAAATGTGGGTCGCTGCGGACCCGACAGCAAAATTTTACCTTGACAAAGAATCCAACCAATATATCCTCGCTGGAGTCGACCCACTTCAACTAGAGATCCTCATTAAGAGAATAAACATGAAAGTGCCGATAATTGTAGATGAACCAATCATAGTCTACCGAGAGCGAATACAGAAACGTGGAGTAGAAATAACTACTAAATCGCCTAATGCTCTGAACAGAATAACGCTTTACGTTGAGCCCCTCGAGGAAGAAGTAGCCGAGGCTATTCGAAAAGGAGTGATAAAAGAGGAGCAGGAACCTAAAGCAAGAGCAAGGATCCTGCGAGAAAAGTTTGGATGGGAAACGCATCTTGCCCGTAACATAATAGCTATCGAAGAAACAAATGTGCTGATAAATGCTACAGTCGGTGTCCAACGCTTCGACAGAGTTAGGGATTACATAATAGCTACATTCCGAGATTTCTGCCGCGGAGGTCCCCTAGCAAAAGAACCTGTTCAAAATCTCAAAGTGGTAATAACAGATGCGCTTGTCCACGAAGACCCTGTCCACACCCAAATGGGGCAAATATTCCCAATGACCTTCGCAGCACTGTCAGTATCATTCCTAACAGCGGATCCTGCACTATTCGAACCTGTCTTGCGTGTTGATATAAAAGCTCCTCAGCAATACATGGGGCCCCTTATAACACTTCTCTCACAGAGACGTGGGAGAATTTTAGAGTCCACGATCGAAGGAAATGATGCTCACATAATAGCACATGTCCCAGTCGCCGAAACGCTAGATTTAGCGGAGAAAATAAGGTCAATCACCAGCGGAAGGGCTTTCTTTGGATATCAGTTTGAAACATGGTGGAAGGTACCAGAAGCAATGCAGGATGAGCTAATACGGCAGATAAGAAAACGCAAGAAGCTTGACGAGAACCCACCGACTGTTGAGACGTTCTCTAGGTTCATATACCAGCGAACTTAGATCTTCGATGTCCTACTGTTTTTTAAATTATCTCAAATTTTTGAAGTGATGGATCAAGTATCAGTATTGAAAGGAGGGGTGTTAAGCTTGACACACGGTTCATTGGATAAAGCTGGAAAAGTAAGAAGAGCTACATTAGAAGCTATGAGGATGCTTGGTATAACCCCCAAAGAGAGACACACTCCCCCCCCTCGGGTGGCCAAGAAAGAGCTCTACTGGAAAAGATTTGTTAAGGGATATAGAATCGGCCAACCACCTAAGAGAAGAACTTAAAGAGGATTTGAGAAATTTTTTACCTTCTTTATATGCGCTAATAATAAATGTTTCGCATGATTTTGTAATTCTCTATTTTCTTCAAAACACGACCATATTTACTACCCCGACAGATTGCTTGTACGGCTTCCTTAGCCATCATGACATCTTGATACCTACCAAGTATTGCAACATACTTATTTCTTATTGCGATCTTCACGCCCAATTCATCTTCTAGTAAAGTCTTGATCTTGCCCTGTTTGCCTATGAGGCGTGCCTTAATTCTCATGAGATCCCTTTTGCTTCGTGCATATTCACTTATGTCTATTATTTCTAGTATATAGTCTGGATTCTCAAGCACCTTCTTAGCATCCTCAAATGATATGCCATTTGCTATAGCCTCAACAACCATCCGAGCTTTTAGGGCCGCCTCAACATTTCCTCTATCAGCTGTTATTATCACCTTGCCTTTCTTGGAGTCAATCTTAATAACAATACCTAGGGATTTCTCCAAATACTTTTCGACTCTCCCCTTCGTACCTATAACCGCACCCAATCGATCTTCGTCAACGGAGAGGACAATAGCTATTCTATTCCCCCTCGAATTTTCTGCCACCTTTGGCACCAATTCCTACGTAGATTCTAACCTTTTGGATACACCTTTCAGCAGTAATAATAATGTTCTTTTCAATTTAGTCTCCAACTCCTTCGTAAGCTCAGTTCTCTCCAAAGAGACAGATAGACGACTAAGAAAATCAGAATAAGCTCTAAAAGTAGAATCACCAAGATCATCAAGCAAACTTTTAATATCCGCTAAGTTCTGTAAAAGAGCCTCTTTATTCCCCATGCTAATATTTTTCCTCGCCTGCAAAATCAAAATCTTGATACTCCTAAGCCTATCTTCGGCACTCCCCACCCCAGCTTTAGATTCACCCTCCACAATATCTCTCAGAACATCCAATATTTCACCTGGCGAAAACTCTTCTCCCAGAAAAGCACAGCAGAGAGAATGCCCCCTATACGTAGCGATAACAATCTTAGCACCCGCAATAGAAAAACACATAGAGAATACATCCAAACCCTCAAGGCTCAAGTCCCCACCATATCTAGCAGCAGCACTACGTATATACTCATCGCGTATCTTCTCCTCAACCCACGAAACGACAGAAGAAAGAGAAAGAAGAAGAGGCTTATAGCTATCATTACCAACAAACAAAACCTCAGCACCACCCCTAAGCAACAGAACCCCAATAGCCCCCCTATCAAGAAGAGACCTAAGCCTCACAGAGTAACCATTAGGACTTCCACTCATACAACTTCATCGCAACAGAATAAAACACACAACGATAACAAAAGCAAAAACCGCGTCGGAGTTTCCGAGTTCGAAATGGGATCGGGCGTAACCCGCGCCCTATGGCCGTCCGCCCCGAAGGACGGACAGCACCGCCCTTTCGCGTGGGGCCCCCCCACACTACTCGGGTCGGCGTGGCGCGGCTTAGCTTTCGGCCCCGACGCGGCAACCAAAGCAGACTCTAAACGAAAAGATGCCACATTACCAATATTTGAACTAAAACACCATTTATATTGATGATGAATTTAATCCGCAAGAGTGCGCCGGGCGGGATTCGAACCCGCGTCACTGGCTTGGGAGGCCAGCATCCTAGCCACTAGACCACCGGCGCATCTCAAGCAGCAATAGTTTTTCTACAGCATTTTTTACTATTATAGGTCTTTTGCCCCAGTAGTAGTATATTCATGTTGGTTACCAACTTATAAAGTTTTGTTTAATCAGCATTTTACCGGCAAAGGCCCCTACTCGGATAACAAAGCATGCATAGGCACTTCTAAACAACAGAGACTACTCGAAAAAAGGTACTTCATATCTAATGGCTCATCAGAATACTCTCCAAGGAGCACCTATAAATGCGCCAAATTCTACAATATGCATCCCCCTGCGAGTCACTCTTAAACCACACTAATAACGTATACGGCAGGAACATTAAACATAGTCAATTATTAACAAAAGAAAGAAGCAATGGTGGGCCGGGCGGGATTTGAACCCGCGACCATCCGGTTAAGAGCCGGACGCTCTACCGGGCTGAGCTACCGGCCCCGTTGTAGTTGGTATCAGCAAGACATGCATTCATCACTTCTCAGTCGGTTGAACCATCATCATTTCTGATGCCGGGGGCGGGATTTGAACCCGCGAGGCGAAAACGCCATCGGCTATCCGCAGCCGTTTTATAGCAGGCCGACGCCGTACCGCTCGGCAACCCCGGCTGTGTGTAATTTTTCTGGTGGATTTTTTCTGGTGGGGCTCGTAATTATTAATTATGTTATGTTATGGGCTTTATAAAGTCTTACAATTTGTGCGGCTGCTTTCTGTCGGATTTTGGGTTTTATCTATGCTGTTGGGTATCTAGGCTTTTGCCGTTGATTGAGGTGGGTATTTGATTTCTGCTTCTCGATTCGTTTCGCAAGTTATGGTGTTTGATGAATAAACGATTTTTAGTAGTAAGAAGGCCTTGAAGGATGTATATGTCGAGAATTTATTAGTGGGCCGGGGCGGACTCGAACCGCCGACCTTCCCGTCGTAAGCGGGACGCCATAGCCACTAGGCCACCGGCCCAGGAGGTTTTGGGATATTGGGTAGGTTGCTGTTTTTTCGAGTGGAAAAGGATTTTTTATGGATTACATATAAGTCTTTTTCCCTGTTTTTGCTGTATCTATACTGAACAATTATATTATGATAATCAAGCTTTTTAATTATGCTTTCTTGACAGATTAGTGGTGATTGCTTTGGGATGTCGTTGAAGGTTAGGTTGTATGATACGCTGTCGCAAAGGAAGGTTGTTCTTGAGGAACCGGTTGTAAGGGCTTATTTCTGTGGGCCTACCGTCTACGATGTTCCGCATTTGGGTCATGCCCGTGCATATGTTGTATTTGATGTCTTGGTGCGTCTACTTAGGTATCTGGGATACAGAGTTGTGTATGTCCGCAACATTACTGATATTGATGATAAGATAATACGTAGGGCGCAGGAGGAGGGTGTGTCTCCCTTTGAGGTTGCTGATAGATATTACCGTGAGTTCTATGATGCTATGAAGGCGCTTAAAGTTCTTCCACCGAACTTGGAGCCTAGGGCTACTGGTCATATTCCAGAGATCATAGAGTTCATAAAAGCTCTGATTAAGAAGGGCTATGCATATGTGACTCCGGACGGAGTATATTTCAGGGTCCGTAAGTTTAAGCAATACGGGAAGCTTTCTAAGCGGAGTATCGATGAGATGAAAGCTGGAGCACGCGTAGAACCTAGTCCCTATAAGGAAGATCCTCTTGATTTTGCTCTGTGGAAAAAAGCGAAGCCCGGTGAGCCTTCTTGGCCTAGTCCGTGGGGTGATGGTCGCCCTGGGTGGCATATTGAGTGCTCTGCTATGGTTCTAAAGCATCTTGGAGAAACAGTAGAAATTCATGGTGGTGGTGAAGACCTGATATTTCCTCATCATGAAAATGAGATTGCACAATCAGAAGCATTAACCGGTAAGCCGTTCGCCAAGATATGGTTCCATGTCGGGCTGCTTGTTGTTCGTGGAGAGAAGATGGCTAAGAGCCTTAAGAATTTTGTAACTATTAAGGAAGCGCTCGAGAAGTTCGATGCGGAGACTATCCGTCTATTCTTACTAAGTGCTAATCGCCGAAAGCAACTTGAGTTTTCCTGGGATCGTGTCGAGCAGGCAGAAGAACTGTTAGATGAATTATACAGAGCTCTGTTCTATGCTGAAGTAGCATCCAAAGGTATGGCACGTGGAAATAGCGAGTGTGCATCGAGATCGGCTAATGCGAATATTGTTGGAAACAACGAACATATTGGTGGTATCAAAGAATATGTGAGTGGTGTTAAACTAAAATTCTTAGAGGCGCTAGCAGATGATCTTAATTTTGTTGAGGCTATAGAGGTTCTAAGAGAGGTCGCCAGATATATCATCCGTAACGCTAACAAGCTTTCGGCAGTAGAACTCAACGTACTAGCGAAGCTAATGAGGGAATTGGGTAGCATTCTGGGCATCTTGCAGGAGTCATTGTCTGAAAGAATAGAAGAGAAGAAAAGGAGGGGCAAACCTATCGGGGGGTTTATCCCACCAAATTATGCTGTGGGCGACTCAGAGCTTGTTGAGCAGATTTTAAGATTGACGATAGAAGTCCGAAAGGAACTCCGTAGAAGGAAACTATATGATTTAGCGGATATGATTAGGGAGAGACTCAAGGAGATGGGCATAATTCTCGAAGACATAGGTTTGGAGACAAGGTTCTACATTTCACGTGCATAGCATTTTAATCAAAATTATCTTTTTGGTCTTGTTTTATAAGTGGAGTATCCTATTCCTCTCACGGGTAGTTATTATCTTTGGGAATTCAGAAAAGAATAGGTTTTCTAGTAGTGGTGGAGAACTATGGCCAAGATGAGCTTCACGAGGATAAAGGAAGATGTGACATATATTCTTAATAGGGCAAAGTCGATTCATCCATCACAGCTTGCACGTGATGAAGGACTCATAGGAAGGTTGGTATCGATAATAAACTCTATGCTCTCAGGGGAATACAGTGAGGATGAGATAGGTGAAATTCTCGAAATGATAAAATCGACTAGCATTAATCTATTCAATAGAGTCATCGAATCCACTAAAGACCCCGTTAAATGTAGGCAGATATATAGCAAATATTCTTGGCATCAGAAACTCAAGAGGATGAGATCGAAGTAGGGTTGCTTTATGGTTATAAGGGCTATAAGTCTTCTTGACTCATTTGGTAATGAGCTATACTACGAGATGTACGCTACATTTACGCCGAATTTTCCTCTTCTTGTTCGGATAATATTAGGAATGAAAGAACACTTTGTAAAGGAGTACGATTCCATAGAACTAGGACAGTATAGGATATCCCTACTGATATCCTCCGATTTCTCGATCTTTGTTTTAGCCGATAGAGTAAATAGTAGTGAAGAACTAGAGAAGATTCTTCGTTTCCTCTTGGAGTCTGCTAGAGACATATTTGGTCGAAGCGAGAAAGTGGATGAGGCGAAAATAGAGAAATTCCAAGAAAAAACTTATGAAGCTATAAGGATGCTTCCTATAAAGTGTACCTTAACGGGCTATGGAGGGGTGGGTAAAACAACAATTGTAAAACTGGTAGCAAAGGGCGAAAAAGTAGAAAAACATATCCCAACAATTTTGGCTGATGTAGAGGAGATAAATATAGAGGGTATTGATCCATTCAGAGTTACTTTGTTTACTGTTGCTGGGCAGCCGCAATATTGGAGGACATGGATGCTAACAACGGAGGGGTCAGACTTCGTGATGCTTGTAACTAATTCATCTAAGGAGGATGTTGAGCGTCTTCAGAAAGAGATAATACCCTATCTCCTAAAAATAACTCCATACTCTAGATTCATAGTTATAGCTAATATGCAAGATAAACCTGGTGTTCTTCCACCATCGATAATAGAGGAGATGACGGGTATACCTGCTTTTCCGTTGGTGGCTATAAGACCTGATGCTCGCGAGAAATTCATTGAAATTCTGACAACGATGATACGAGAACTACCTTAGATTCACGTTTTAGTTTTTTCCCAATTTGTTTTTGTTCCCGAGAAGCCCTTGGTAGCGAGGTTTCAATGCTAAACTTTATTTCTGTTGAACTGAATTTATTATCTGCTATGGTAAGGGATGCTTGAAAGTAGCTTCCGCAATATATCTACCTTGAGGGAGAGGATACATGGGTGCAATCTGGCATGCTTCGTTTTCAATGCCTTAATATATTCGCTTCGTCTAGTGATGCGTTTATCGGTTATCCGCTTGATGATTTTTTTGATTTCATACGTAGCATCACTACCTAAAGGGAGGCGTATTACCTCCCCAGTTCTTGTATGTATTTCGCACCCCTTAAACATAAATGATTTTTTATATAGTATGTCCTCAATGTCCTCTAGTACCACCGAAAGAAGCGTATGAGTTTTTCTACCGAATATTATGATCTTCCTAGCAGTTATCGTAATAGTGAAGTCTTTGTAATCTTTAATGCTTAATACCGCATCCTCAGAATCGAGCCTCTTTATGATGTTTAATTGTTCCAAAAAACTATTAGTTTCACTAAGTTTCTCGAGGAACTCTCTTAGTAACTGTATTCTGGAGTATACACGCCTTAAGATGAGATCCATATTTGTGGGGAATTTATAAGTTATGTTTAAGGCAGGAAGACTAGTAACATTAGCAGAGACACATTCTGTTTGCTTATGTTGAACTAGTAATCTTACTATGTACTGTAGAATGGAATGTATCCGTGTATATATCCTCAATATTATCTTATCGTGGCGCCTGCTAATGAAAAGCCCTTGGCTTCTATAGATAAGTAGCTCGTTAAAAATTGTATCAAGTTCTGCTACTATATTCTCAACGCGATCTAGAAGGCCTATAATTTCGACGGGAGAAAGCATGTTATATCCCTTAATCCCCGTGTGGAAGGCGTCTAATAAAATGTGATGTGATCTGGGTATTACCTAGAAGTATTTCTGCGTTTGTTTGAAGGATACGTGTTCACTGAGGAATATCAAGTTATACTTTTCTACGAAAGCAACTTATGTTTCTTTAAATATTTTCTTAAAACGAATAGTTAGAGAAAAGTAAAGGGATATCTAATGTGCTCGATAATTGCTCGGAATGCGGTATCCTCGGATCATACTTCAGAACACTCCCCGAGGGTCAGACTGTGGATACATCGTGTAAAAAAATTTCTATTCAGACTATCAAAGTTTATCGACAATGTTCCCGCATCCATACTGAGGGAAGCCATAAATGAAGCAGTACCACTAGTACTTGATCTTATACCCAAAAAACTGCGTTTAGGTGTATCGCTATATGACTTGTCGCTAGCGGTATTTTGGCGTAAGTTGATCGATTATGGTGTGACAGAAGTGTCTATTTTGAAGCTAATTCGGATAGCAAAGAGCAATCTTAACCATAAGGTGACCCACGGAAAAATACTTAAAATTCTTTCGTTTTTAAAGGGTTTCGACAACTACGCTGATATCAATAGTAGGATCTCTCTTTATGTGAGACTATTTGTGAATAAGCTATTTGAAACAGCGAAAAATCAGAGAATAGATCTTGAGGATCCTAACGTACCGAATGCCAAAAGAACATTGGTTTTGATTTCTAAAAGGATTATTGAGAAAATATCTAGTAGTGTCTTCATTGGAGGATCACCAAAAGTGCTAGCAGCAGTAATTCTATATACAACAATCAAACTATGTAATCATCTACTACCAATAAGTGTATCCTCAAGCATCATCGAAGACATAGCAGGGGTCAATAGGTTTACAATTCTTCGACGCTACAAACAAGTAATAAACATTCTTGAAAAAAGCATGGAGAACCCCCAAACAATATGTTTTCTTGTTAGTGATGGATAGGAATTGAGCCGCACTAATAACTATATGAAGTATAGGCTTCTTTTCTCAGAATATAGGATAAAGGGAATTAACTACGAATGTTTCTTTTCGGATAGCTACTATAATAGATTCAAACTATTATATCCAATATTGCTAAACAAAGTGGTTAATAGTAGGATTAATGCTCTTCTTACCGAAGACTCAGTTCTTAAAGTTCTAGAATTTTTGGATAGCGAAACTGGTGGAGTTATCAGAAAGACTTTTTATCTCTGGGACAAGGAGGTCGCTAGGTATATAGCTTTACACACGATCTTCAAACTAATAGCGGTTGAGGATCTACTGCATATAATCCTTGATCCATATATAAATGAAATATACATAGATGGGGCACTCAAGCCGATATACTTGGATCATGCAATTTTTGGGAGGCTTACAACTCCGATAAGGCTCACTATGAGCCAACTAAAACGGCTACTCTTATACATAAAGATGAGATCAGGTGAACTTCTAGATTTCTCTATAGGCCCAGCTAAGATAGATATAAATATGTTTGAGCAAAAGTTAAGAATTAGCATTATGACTCAAAGAGACACGGGTGATTTAACCCTCAATATAAGAAAGATTTTATCAGCACCACCATACTTGTCGCTAATATACAATCAATCGGCAAGACTTTTACTTGCCCTTGTAATAGCTCTTTTGGTACTGAGACCTAACATAGTCATATTTGGTGAAACGGGTTCGGGTAAAACAACACTTGCAAGCTTACTAATTCATGCCATGCCGGATAAATGGAGAATTGCTCTCATAGAGGATGTCGCGGAAATACCGCCACAAACTCTGACTAATAAGCACGCATTTAGAGTAAAGGTTCTTTCGCTCGAAGAAAAACTCATGGGGAAGCATGGATTGGATAAGAATGTTGCGATCTTAGAGATGTTACATAGGACGCCAGATGTATGCTTCGTAAGTGAGATTCATGATAAGAACGATGCTAAAGCAATGTTTCATGCGATGGCGGCAGGTTTGAGAATAATAGCAACAACACATGCGAGAGATATAGATAGTCTCTTTGAGCGATGGTTTTCAATCTACAATTTTCCGCGATCATGGTGCTGCTTAGTAGATATTATTATCCATTCGAAACGCATTAATGTAGGAGGAAGCATAATCAGAAATTTAGATTCTCTCTACGTACCGCTTTGTCCAACAGATTTGAAGGATGAACTAGCACAACACTTAAAAGCACTAAATGATGGATCAATGGAATTGATTGTGGTTAGTGGAATTCCTATATTAAAGATAGAATCGAAAAAATCGATAGACTGTGGAAGGGTGGTTAAAGCTATTTCTAAGGTATTTCAGATAAAATTTAGGATGCATTCGGAGGAAGATTTTAAGTTACCTGCGAGTCTCATACCGAACTTGATTAAGGAGCTAAACGGGATAGCCAAAAGCATCAATTTAGCGGGAGGCAATAATCCAAAAAAAGTAGCCCAAAAACTTCAACAAGCTATGGCTTCGATCTCAAGAATTCTTGAGGGCACGAATATAAGATTATGAATAAGATCATCAGCTAAATTTGTTATAGTTTAAAAAGTCTTTATTGAGTAGTAATATCAGAATACAACCAATAATGATAGGAAGTATGGGGGAGAAAAATGTCGAGACCCTCAAAGAAGCCTCACATAAACCTAGTAGTTATAGGCCACGTAGACCACGGAAAATCGACGATGATGGGGCATTTCCTCTATCTGATGGGAAGTATAGACGAAAGAACAATAGAGAAGTACCGTAAAGAAGCTGCCGAAATTGGGAGGGAATCTTGGGCATATGCATGGGTTCTAGATACTCTACGTGAAGAACGTGCCAGAGGGCTGACCATCGACCCGACATACACAAAATTCGAAACCGATAAATATTACTTCACATTGATTGACTGCCCAGGTCATAGAGACTTCATAAAGAATATGATTTCTGGTACATCACAAGCTGATGCCGCAATACTCGTAGTATCTGCAAAACCCAACGAATTTGAGGCAGGCTTTAGCAGAGGCGGACAGACACGTGAACACGCAATACTCGCAAAGATTTTGGGAATAAACAATCTAGTTGTTTGTGTAAATAAGATGGATGCTGTAGACTATAAGAAGGAAGCGTATGAATATGTTAAGGAGGAACTAGGTAAGTTTCTCAGACAAATAGGCTATAAACTTGAAAAAGTACCTTTTATTCCCGTTAGTGGACTCAAGGGAGACAATTTAGTTGAGAAATCGCCAAATATGCCGTGGTATGATGGCCCCACACTAAAGGAGGCTTTAGATAAATACATAGAACCGCCTCCGCAACCCGTTGACAAACCACTAAGGGTACCAATAGGCAAAGTTATAAAGATCACCGGAGTAGGTACTGTTGCTACTGGTAGAGTCGCTACGGGAGTTCTAAAAACTGGGGATAAGGTAATTATTAATCCTCCTCAGATAAAAACAGTCGCAGCGTCTATCGAAATGCATCATCAAAAACTTGAGGCTGCGTATCCTGGAGATAACATTGGTATCAACCTTAAAGGTGTTGCAGTAACAGACATCAAGAGGGGTGACGTAATAGGCCATGAAACAAACCCACCGACAATAGTGGGTCGAGAGGCCGCAAGAGTTTTAGCAAGGATATCCGTGGTTTGGCACCCCACATCAATAGCTGCAGGCTACACACCTGTTCTACACGCGCATACGCTCCAGATAGCAGCTAGATTTGTAAAACTAAAGGCCAAATATGCACCAACCGGCGAGAAAGTCGAGGATGAACCTGCATTCATCAAAACTGGAGATACTGCTGATGTGATATTAGAACCCATAAAGAAGTGTGTTCTGGAGAAAGCAGCAGAGTTTCCACAGCTCGGTCGCTTCGCTATTAGAGATATGGGCCAGCTGATAGCCGTAGGAATCGTCAGGGAGATCCTACCACCCGACGCAGAATAGGATAACTTTTCTAATTCTCTTTCGCAGGAGGAATTTTCTTATAGTTTTGAAAATTCTTTTTCTTAATTATTTGAGGCCATTCGGGAAAACTAAGAATTATACAATGGTGGACTCCATTTTTTATCTTGTAATTTTATATGGTTTTTTATTGAGAGGTCTTTATAATTTGTCACAAATCTTTCCATCAGATAAACAAATTAGGTTATGCTATTGGCGATTATCAAAAATAGCTATCTAGTGTCCTGTTAGGCGATCGGAATGTCAGAAGAATATTCTGAGGAAGTTTTGGTAGATGAGAAATTCATAAAGCAGACTTATGATAGGATATATAGAGAACTCAAAAAGGCTATCATTGGAATGGATGATGTTATCGAATTAATGTTTATAGGTCTCTTAGCGGGCGGCCACATATTACTTGAAGGGATGCCAGGAGTAGGAAAAACTTTCGTAGCTCAAAATTTCGCTAATGTCATAGGTGCTACATTTAAGCGAATTCAGATGACACCAGACATGCTACCTGCAGACATAATAGGCTCATATATATATGATCAGAAGGAAGGAACGTTCAAATTTAGAAGAGGCCCTATATTCGCTAACATAATTCTAGCGGACGAAATAAATAGGGCCCCCCCTAAGACCCAAGCAGCCCTACTAGAAGCTATGGAAGAAAAAACAGTGACTGTGGAGGGTATAACATATCCGCTCCCAAAGCCGTTCTTAGTGATAGCAACTCAGAATCCAGTCGAGTTGGAGGGTACATATCCCCTACCAGAAGCACAACTAAGTAGATTTATGATATACATACAAGTCGGGTATCCTAACGATGAAGAGGAGTTAGAGATACTTAAGCTAAAACTTAGAACAACGAAGAGAGTAATCACATCACAAGTTACTAGCGCCAGGACGGTAATAGAAATGCAGCGCTTTCTCCAGACAAAGGTTGAGGTTAGTGAAGGGGTGCTTCAGTACATTCGGGATATAGTTATGGCAATAAGGAGAGATTCAAGGCTGTTATTTGGATGTTCCCCTAGAGCGTCTATCTCGATAATGATGACAGCTAAAGCACATGCTTTAATAAATGGTCGGGCATACGTCACGCCAGATGATGTCAAAGCTGTTGCCCCTTATGTTCTACCGCATCGTATATTCCTGAAACCAGAAGTAGAGCTAGGAGGAGTAAAGCCTCAAGATATTGTAGAATCCGTCCTAGAAAGCGTCCCAAGCCCAGCTGTTTGATAAGATATTATGTGGCAAAATTTTTGAGATGGCGGCCCACGTAGTATCTGCTTACAATTTTTTTGTAGTAAACTAACATATCACGACATAGTCGTATAAGACCTCCATATTGGTTTCTTTTTCTTCCAAGAAGCAACCACAAAAGGTTTTCTTTAACGATTTCTCTTAAGACGATCGTGGCAAATGAGCCTTTAGGGAGAGAGAAGCGTATAACATAGTGGTATTTGTTCTTAAAGGTGGCTATGTCTTTTACTCGAATAATACTCTTCCTGAAGCCTCCCCTTGTTATTTCTAGCTTAAGGTTTTTTATTCTAAAAAGTTTGGGTAAGATATTTTCGGCGTCGAGAATTTCATTTAAGATTCTACGAGTAGGATCATCAATATTTTCGTTATCAATACGATAGCCTACTAGTGGTAATTTGGGAGGAGGGCTTTCAAGCTCGCTGAGTAATAGATTAAAAATAAATGACTGATAGGCCTCAACCATCAAGCGAAGTAAACTAAGTGGAATACGGCGAAGAATTCTATCGGCAGATCTTCCACGTGAGAATTCCTTCAATATATATCGCTCAAACCAAAACTTTTTTTTGGGAAGTAGTGAAAAGGCTTCATCATATTTTTTATCTTCAAGCAGGTCAAGGAAAAGATTTCTGCTTCGAAAAAGAGGATTTATCTCCCTAAGAAAGACGATCAATGCGTCTTCATATCGCTTTTGGAGAATCATCTTGCCAACAATATGATTGATGGGTTTCCATAGACCAAATCTCTGATGCCCATAGAAGTTGAGTAGGGGTTGTTTAGATAGGGTATCAACAATATCATTTAAGGAACCCCTAACGTACCAAAGGCGCACAGTAAAGCGGTTTCCCCAGTGATCCCCTATGAAAACTCTGCGAAGTTCACGGGTAGGACTAAAAATTCTGAGCTTGCTGGGTAATTCTATGCGCTCCAGACGGCCAGGAGGAATCCCAAAAACGCAAGCTCTTTGTGCAGTTATAGCCTCCTTATCCTTTAATCCGCTGAGAAAGATGTGGTGAGGCGGCACCCCTAGACGTCTAGATAAGATGCGTAATGCGACAAAAGTATCAAGATTTTTCTTCACGAGCACAAAGTGTGTGAATAGGCCTGCATACCCACTATGTTTGAGTTTGGGGTTGTTGACAGTAAGTACTGTACCATCTCTGAGAATCTCCTCAACAACAAAATCATCTACATTACGCATCTCAGCATAAACGGCGATCTGTGAGTCTGTCGAATATTTGTGAATGCCGCATATGAAATCCAGCAGATTCGTCATTTCAAAGCCTCACCAATCCTTTAGAAGCGGAAGGTCTCGCGAAACTTTATCTATTTTATCTTCAAACCAAGGGCCAAGCACTAAAACTGTTATCGTACCAGCGGGAATCTCAGTCAGCCCTGCATCCCTAATAATAACCGCGGGGACTCCAAGGCTTTTTGCTCTTTTATATCTATCAAGTAACTCATTTAGATCCTTAACAACCAAAACTATCTTCTTTTGACCGTGCAAGATCCATCTCTTAACAACATTTGGGTCAATTTTTTGTACATTTAGAAATCCCTCAACGGCTCCATGGGCTACATGCGCAGCGAGTTTGCCGACAGATAAACCAATCAACTTTAAGTCTTTTCTAACAATAATAACTTGCTTTATTGATGTTGAGGACAAACTACTCACTGAGGTTAACCATTATGTATATCATAGACATCAAGAAGAACTTTATGAGGGCATATATTCGATACCTAATAGAAGAGGTTAATGTGATTCCAAGGAAGGACTATACTCTAGACATACTTGGATCAAAAATAGTTCTTATGGTTGGCGAAGAAAAGAAGATCCCCCGTTTTATAGCGCAGATCCTAGAAAAAGAAGGTATCGTAAAGGTAGTTGGGAGCCCTCAACGAGGAGAAATCATTAGCAATCTAATAAGACTAACTCAGAGAAGCGCCCAACCACAAATACAGGAGGTGGATAGAGGATTCTATATGCGACTAGCCGAAGTACTATCTACGCTAACACATGAACAGATAAAGGATCTTAAAGTCTACCTAGAAAAACTAGTAAGTATGCGTATAATTAAGATGCTTCATAGAATCCATACAAGGAAGCTCGATGGATTGGATCTATATGAGCAGACATTTTTAAAAACGCTATTCAAACTGGCTGAGGATTTCCATCATGTACTCACAGAAGAGTCAATAAAGCTGGTCAAAAATTTTGCTAAGGAAACAACTAATGAATAATAGACTGATAGCTATTCAAGTTCTATGACATAAAGATCCTCATAAATAGGCCCTTTAGGCGTCAATGTGCTTTTCTTTATCTTTATTGAGCACACAACAAGCCCCCCGATGTCTACTGTTGATAAACGAGTAATCTCTTGTCTAAGTTGCGAGTTATATCTTTTCACTCTTGCAAGTGTTATATGTGGATGAAACTCCTTATCTTCTCGACGAAAACCATGCCTAGGAAACTCTCTCCGCAAGCAACGTGCAATCTGAGATAATATTTCGCCACCAGAACTAATACCAGCCCATATTACTCTTGGTCGAGAGGGCTTTGGAAAAGCTCCTATACCCGATATATATATCTCAAATTTGCTATGACCCTCGCAACACTTCTCAACAATATTTTTCACGAGGAAAAGTTTCTCTTCTGGGATTTCTCCCAGAAAATATAGTGTTACATGTATATTCTCGGGTTCAACGAGTTTCATTTGAGCTCTTGAAGCCAGGAGTTGTCTTTGAAGGTCAACGAGTTTTGAAATTATGTTCTTTGAGTCGATATCTACGGCGATAAATGTTCTGACCAAGACTTAACACCTCGCTTAATAGGTTTATCAGTATTATTAAAACTATTTTTGTGAAGCTTAAGTCGGTGCTTAAATATGAAGACTCAGGGAATACCTATTGTAAAAGTGTTATTAACACTAATTTTAGTAGTCTCATCGCTATGTCTTTGCACGGAAAATGTGAAATGTGGTGTCAATGCTACCAGCAGTATATATACCACAGTAGCGAAGCAAGACGTGACATTTGCGGTCTATATTGGTGGAGACCCAGAGCTTACCATATCTAACTACACTGACCTACTAGCTAAAATTGATGGGATAGGATTCGATGCGAAAAATATCTCGGAATTAACATTCGCATCGTTGGAAGATACTGATGCTCTCCTTTTGCTAGGCCAGAAAGACTTCAGTGAGCAAGATCTAGATCTGATAGCTCAGTACGTAATGTTAGGTGGTGGAAGTATTCTATACCTAGTACCGTCAGATATCACGACTGGTGTAGAAGACTTTCTAAAACTATTTGGAGTCGAAGTATTAGGCAAAGCCTATGACAACGTATCCTACTACGAAAACGAAAACATAATCGTGCTAAATGGGACTTGGGAAAACAAATCAAAAATATTCTTGAATGTCAAGTCACTAGTTATTGAGAATGCTTCGGCGTTAAACATAACAACAGAAATTGGGATCCTAACGAAGTTTAACCTTTCGGAGACAATGAATCTAATAGACAATAAAACTGTCCCAATAGTTTACATCACAAAGCTCATGTGGGGCGGAAACAATACTGCTGTCGAATATAAACCCAAAAAATATATCTACGGGGTAAACATAACATTAGGAGTAGAATTGAAATTCTGGTCTGGGAGCCGCATACTAATACTGCCGTCTCCTCACATACTCGCAAACAAATATGTGAGACTTCCTCAATATGACAATGAGGTCTTTATGGAGCAGATATTATTATGGCTCGGTAAGCAACTTGAATCAATCGAAATAAATGTTTTAGGATACTCTCCACAATCTGGTGTGTTGTATTTAGATACTGGCAGATATATAAGCGCCGAATTCGAGGTAATTCAACGGGACGTCCCTCAATTTAATGAAGCAAACAATTTGACAATACCGAATATTAGCTTGCTAGCTGGGCTTGAGTATCTAGGAAAACTAACGCATGTTCTAGAACCTACAATAATTAATGCCTCGTATGATAACTATACAAATTCGATGAGATATACAGTCAACGTCTCCTTTGACATCAAAAGAATGTATAATAGCTCAGTTGTTGTCTATTTGCGAGTCGTGGCATTTGACGTTCAGTATGGGTTTTTCTGGAGTGAGGCTCTAAGATTTGAAATAATCAAACCACGAGTTGTGCTTATGGAATTTCACCCCGTGATAATGATAACGATAGCAATGTTAGCTATAAGCATAATATCAGCCATCATCCTCTATCCTCATGCGAGAAAATATAAACTCCGTGTGAAAGAGTTTGAGGAAAAAATTTCCAAAAGGTAGAGGTTTTCGTTATTTTTTCTTTCGCATTTTTCTTAGTACTTCGGAGATGCTTATCTCTTTCTTCTTAGCTGGCTTTTCGCGTCGAGATATAATCACTGCTGTCGCAATGAATATTATGCCTAGTCCTCCAAGCAAGATAGCTATGTAGGATGGGTTGATAACATTGTTAGCCTCTTCCGGTAATCTGATAAGGGACGTTAACAGATCAGTCCAGAATTTCTTATTGTCGCCAAGCTCTATCCATGGGTGCCCATAAAGAGGGTTTTCTAAGTCGCTTAGGCTTATAGCGAATCCACATACCACAACGTACCCTTGACCATAGCGCTCAAGAACAAATATGGTAGCTCCACTTTCGAAATAAATAACAGTCCCATTTCCACTAATGCAGTATGTCCACGCAGGGGGAACTATCGCAGGAATATCATTGATATCTTCGACTTCTACAGTTATCACAGTTGGTTCAACTATCAGATTATACTTTTTGTTATGGAGATACTCTGTTTTGAGTGCCTGTGTGAAGTGTTGTGAGGAGTTTATGTGCAAAAAACTATCATTGGAAAGGGGATCAATATATCGCAGACCAATCCCTCCTATCGTATAGTTTAGGCGAGGATGACTTTTGAGAGGTATTGCGGACAACAGGTCATTAAATAAGACGGGGTTTGCATTGAATCCTCGGTTAGAGTCGTAGTCTAATGCCATTAGAACTAGGATTCCTCCGCGTGAAACATATTTTCTAATGATTTCTTGCTCTGAATCAGTAAAGGTTTTATTGAATGGGGGCACAATGAATATTGATACCCCCGAAAGCGTCGAGCTGTTAAGCGTATCGTTGTTATAATACATGTCTACGCATCCCTCCAAACTCTCATTAAGTGATTCTATAGCGATAGTGAAGTTAGAGAGTACTGGATCATGGTATGAATCGATAACTACAACCAATCTCTCGGAACTTTGGGGAAGGGAGGTTACTTTTGTGGTGGCTAGGAAGAGAATAATGCCGACTAAGAAAACAGCCGCTAACTGTCGCATTCTGATCACGCTGCGAATGTATCTATAACAAGATGCTCAGGTAAGATATCAGTAATAGTATTCCTCCACGATATCTCCATGGATCTTTGCTTTTCCTCCAGTAGGTTCCACCAGTATTTTGCCGCAACCTGGACACGAAACTTTGGTGGAGGCGTGTGAAAATGTTATCAACTCATGTCCGCACTCAGGACAACGAATCCGGAGAAAAGTTGTTCGAGGGAACCGCGCTATCTCCTTTTCCTCTTCGTTAAGTTCTTCTATAATCCTTCTTATCTCCTGTGCCATATTAGTCGCCTCAGAAAAACCTTTTTCTTCATCTTTTCTGAGGATCACCTCTTCATCATAGGATTACTACTTTATTCGAAGTATTAATTAACTTAGTAAGATTGAATATTAAGAAGATAGCCTGATTAGGCAAGCAATAGGTGTGAATCAAGTTTTTCACTTTTTCTTTTTTGTCTTTCTTTTCGCCTTTTTAGAAACATTGATGTCTGTTATACTAGCAAGAACTCGCTTCAATTCTCGGCGAGCTCTCCGTAGTCGGAGAAATAACTCTAAGAATTTTCTGCGAGCAATTTTTATTGCTTCACTATGATTAATCTCCCGATTCATTATTCTTCGCAGTAAGGATAGGATGTAGGCACAGAAATAGGGTTGAAGGAACTCAGGCCATAGTTTCTCCAAGAATTCTGCGATTTTATAGCCAAGCTCAGTTATATATAATGTTTTCCCTTTCCGCATGACGTAGCCTCTAGAGATCAGCTTCTGTATGTGTTCGGGTCGCGTAGCTTTTGTGCCCAGGCCTAGCTTCTCCATGAGCTTAAGTAGTTCTGCCTCCGTTAATCTCGAGGGTGGCCTCGTCATTTTCTTTTCAATATGCACTTTAATGACTTTTAGGGCGTCGCCCTCATTAAGGTTAAGATCACTTTCCTTGGGTTTATTAAATGGATAGACACGCCAAAACCCCTCATTTAGGATAGTAGTACCACTGGTTGAGAAGTACTCGCCATTTATGTCAATAACAATTTTTCTCTGTTCAAGCTGCGCAGGGTTCATAAACAGTGCGAGGTATCTTCTCACGATAAGTTCATAGACTTTTCGATGTAGCTCTGATAATCTCATATTTGGACGTGGAACATCGATTGGTGTTATTGGCAGGTGATCGCCCACAAGTTTTCGTCCATTTCTTCTAAGTTTGGCACCCCGCATAAGGATCTCTCTTGCAATCGAACCAAGCTTTGAGTGTCTAGAGAGTTTGTTAAGGTTTTTACTGTGATCGTAACTAGGTGGGTATTTATCTGTATCTGTACGTGGATATGTTATCAGTCCCTCAAGATAGAGATCCTCAAGAATCTGCATAGCTTTATTTGAGGGTAACGATAAGGTCTTGTTAAGCATTATGAGCGCCTTATTTGTGTCCAATGGAAGGGGCGGCAACTTGTTTTCTACTCTTCGTTCGACACGGATGACAAATCCAGTTTTTGCATTTCTTGTCTTATCATAGATACTTTTCGCAACTTTCTCTTCATAGAATGGGGACTCCTCATGCTGAGCTTGTATTTTTAAACCATTCTTTTCAAGAATTGCTGTTATGGACCAATAGGGTTTGGGTTTGAAATTCCTTATATATCTTTCCCTCAGATAAAGCAAGTATAGTGTAGGGCTTTGAACTCTACCTAGCGACAAAATATTTTTCTTTAGAAGTAAGCCCATAAGACCTCCAGCACTCTTCCCGGTGAGTGTAAGTTCGCGTGTTGAAGAAAAACCACTAAATGCATCAATAATTTTTCTTGCTTCTGGAGCTAATGCCCAACTAGTTATGGGGATCGTAGGATTATTAAATGCTTTGATGAGCTCTCCAGGTTGTGTGGAAAGAAACCACATACGATACACGGGCATTTTCTTAACGCTGCTGATGATCTTAGTTGCTTCCCAACCAATGTTTTCACCTTCTTCGTCGGCATCTGTAGCTATGAAAAGTATATCATGTTTCTTGGCGAGATCTCTTAACAGTGTTACCAACTGTGGAAAACGTGGCTTTAGGATAAGTACCTTTTCATTCCTAATAATTTCTATTGGATCTATGGACTCCCAAGAGCGGAACTGCTTGGATGTATCATACTCAAATAGATGACCTTTTAGAGGAACTATCGTTACTGGATAGGCTTTATATCGCAGAAAGTATACAGGTACTTTACCTCTACGAATAGTTTTATAGTTTTTGCCAGATAGAGCCCGTGCTAGTGCTTGGGCTACTTTCTGTTTTTCGGTGATGACAAGTATCCTTGTTCCGGGCCTTGCTATTTTCTCTAGTGAGTATCGTGGCATGGAAGGCGATTTTATTTCTGGAAGGCGAATATCGTTTAAAAAGCGTTTAACAGCATCATTTAAATCGAGAGTCCGATTGATTATCATATTTTCCGTGTAGGAGGATTCTGCTGATTTTGTTATAGAATTTGGCTTTAGTAATATGGGTGCTTGTCCAGATTTGTCGTTCTTCTTCTCATTCTCTAATTCTGCTCTTTTATTCGATTCTCTCGAAAGTTTAGATTGGGTCTCTTTTTCCGAGTATTTATTCTCTATGAAGAATTTCTCCAAACTTAGTATCTCTCTCTTTTTCTTCATTTAGACTGCACATTTATCGAATCCGTTATATCTCACATACTACAATTAGCGAATTTTAAAGAGTAGATAGCATAGAAGGTATTTGAAAGATAAAATAGGTGGGGAGATGATTGCTTGAATTTGATGCTGTCATGATATTCCTTCCTAAGGAGACCTTTTGGCCTCTAGATGACTGTAATATTGCGATAAAACCTCTTATGGGAAAACCAATATTTATGCACCTACTAGAAGCAATAACATCCTCTTTGAAGATACGGCGGCTAAAAATACTACATTTTGGTGACATAGACACTAAGCAGCTTGAAAAAAGCTATTTAGTCATCAAAAATATCGAAATTGAATGTCTAAACAAAGAAGAATGTGATCTTCTCGAGGTAATTAAGGATTCCTTCTCCGATAAGCCGTTAATTGCCTTCTCAGCATGTGACCTAGGAATACTAGAAGGTGATGATCCCATAGAAAGTCTGATGGAAAATACTATCTATTTTGATGAAATAACGAATCGGCTTGTAGGATTTAGACTAATGGCGAAAACTCCTCAGATACTCCCCAAGATAATGCACATCGCAAATTCTTGGAAGAACCGTATATTTTACCCATGGGATTTCCTTTCAATTATTCCAAAAATTCTTCGTCGGCAGATACGAAGATCCTTTATAAGTAAGCAAGCAGAGATTTCAGCGAACGTAAATATAGTTGGTCCATGCTACATTGCTGAAGATGTGCGGATCTTTGAGAATGCGACAATAAAGGGCCCCTGCTACATAGGTAGAGGAACAATTGTAGGGAATAATGTTCTTGTAAGGCAAAGTGTTATTGAGGAGAAGTCGATCATTGGGGCATTTATGGAAGTAGCACGATCTTGGCTTGGAAAGAACTCTGAAACCCATTCTGGGTACATAGGTGATACTATATTTTCTGAGAAAGTCCACACGGGGGCTGGTTTCATAACAGCTAATGTTCGTTTAGATAGGGGCAGAGTTAAGGCAAGATGGTTTGGAAAGAAAATAGATACTGGTCTATGTAAGTTTGGTGCGATAATTGGAGCCAATGTTGAAATAGGGATACATTCGGGAACAATGCCGGGGGTTCTGATAGGAAAAAATGCAAGGATAGGTCCAGGAACATTGATATTCGAAAATGTGCCAGACAACGCCGTAGTATATGCGAAACGACAAATTGAGATGAGATCTTCCTAGAGACTACTTTTTGAGTCGTTGGAGACCAGTTTTTTAATTTTAGTTGATAAGATGAAATATTAGTGTGAAATCAATAATCGTTCCAAGACTTCATTGTCCTTCACTGCTTTTGGTGTATGATTTTGAAGATAAGAATAACAAATGTTGCTGGCATCTATCTGTTGATAACATTCTTTGGATTCTTCTTCGCACTTTCTCTCTTCCAACTAAAGTACCTACTATCCTTCTTGAAGGCATCAGGAGTAGATGTGGGATTCTTATTTCCTAGGGCCTCCGATATCGTCACATTTGCCCCTTGGTTGCTAGTATTTTCAGGCATATTGCTGTTTGCATTTGTTTTATCCTATCTGCGATTTAGTATGCAAGTACGTATTGTGCTACCAAGGCTCGAGATTACTCGTGCAGTATCAAATGACAGAATTTTTCAAGGCGAGTTGACATCTGTGAAGATTCGCATTGAAAATCCAACAATATTTGATCTCGATAGAGTTATACTAACTGATATGGTTCCCGATACTTTTGACATAGTCTTTGGCGAGAATCATGTTGAGGTAAATATTCCGGCTGGTGGAAAAATAGAATTTGCTTATATCCTTCGAGCAGCAGCGAGAGGAGTGCATCTGATAGGGCCCGTAAGCATAATGCTGATGGATAAATCTTCTTTCTTCGCTACGACAATAGAGATACCAGTCTTCTCTGAAATTAGAGTTTTTCCATCATACCGGGATATAAAAAGGCTAGAAATAACCCAAAAGACAATGGGAGGTTTTCTTCCTGGTCAGCATACGATGTTTAAGCTTAAGGGATCTGGATACGATTTTCATCAATTAAGACAGTTCTATTATTCAGACCCACTTAAACTAATAGATTGGAAGGCGTCAGCTCGACTGGGCAAACTCATGGTCAGGGAATATCATGGAGAGAAAGTAATTAAGATATACATTCTTATTGACACAAGCTATACGATGGGGTATGGCTACAGAAGGTTTACAAAGCTAGACTTTGCTACCAGAGCAGGAGCCCTAGTGGCGTATTTAGCTCAAAAACTTCAGGACTTCTTTGGAGTCATGCTGTTTTCCTCAACAGTGCATAACTTTGTTAAGGCGGGGAGGGGGCGGGGTCATTTTATGCAAATATTATCAGTGCTAGCTGAAGCGGAGCCTGAAGGTGTTGCAAATCTTCCTGGGGCTATCAGATACCTTATAGATTATGAGCCTCGTAGCTGCTTTCTAGTGATAATCTCCGATTTGGAGAGTGATGTTGGGGCTATCGTCGAGGGAGTTAAGATAGCTCTGGCGCACAAATTACGGCCAGCTATAATCGTTCCGATGTCACCTCTATTCGAGATACCCCCACCACGCTCTCCTTTTAGGCAGATATTTAGGGAAGCTGTGATGATAGAATATATGCGGCGACTAAATACGATTTCCAACAAGATAGCTAGATTCGGCGTTAGGGTGCTACCAGCAACCCCTCAGAACATAATTTCTATTGTCTTAGAATCATATGTGCGTGCTAAACAGAGGATGATAGGTGCTATCTAAATGAGAATTTACCTAGATCTACTAAATAGGGAGAGAAGATCTCTACTTCTAAGATACGCATCCTTCAAAATGCTTATAGTGATTTTTCTTGTAACATACTACATGTATATAAACAGCATAATAAACTCTAATGCTTGGACTATGGGACTAGTAGCTTTCTCTTTTATTAAGCTATTATTTGTCGTTGCTGTCTTCTCAATAGTTTACTCATTTATGCTTATTTCAGCATTTGCTGCTAATGTTTATGATTACGAAGTTATATATTCGGCTTCGCTAATGCTTATCAATTCAATCTTCGGAACTAACGTTTCGCGTCTGAATAACATCTTAGTTGGTAATGTCACTCTGAGTATAGGTGATCTTCTATTAATGATTCTGGGATTTCTACTTTGGATCTCGGTATTTTACAACATAAGTTTTGTTGCTAAAGGCAAAGTTTCGCATTTCATGTGGTCATTGGCAATAATACTGCTGACCTTAGTTGGTCTCGAGGCGATGGGACAAGCTAACATTATGGTTTCTGAATGGCCACCAGCATCCGTTAGCGACCTAATAACAAACTCTGTAGTGATCTTAGCCATGCTTACATTCTTCATTATAGAGATATGCGGTAACTTGGCTTACGCAGCTACAATCATCGATGAATATTACAAAAAAATAGATAGGCTGAGCAAGAGTTTTCGTGAAATTCTCATGGGCCAAATACGATCAGAGTTGGTCACGTCAGAAAGGGAATCCGAGTCGGTATCAAAATTGAGGCTCAGTCCACTGGCTCTTCTTATGCTGAGGGGGTATAGTGGTATGTATGCCCTGGAAGAGACTGGTGAGGAATTATCGAGCAAAGTTGCAGGCCTTATAAGATCTGAAGGAAAAAATGATCGTGAGTTTGTCACATCTATTCTTGGCCTGAAATCTGTTCCGCGATTTACGACAACGGTATTATCAATAATTACTGGATTGCTGGTAAAGCTTCCATTGGCGATTCTCTTGACTTTATTGGCCTTTATTTTGGCAAATAGTTTCGGAAGTTTATATCCAGAGCTTGTTGAGATCCGTACGCCAGCTTTTTCTTTGATTATTCTCACTTTGATTGTTGTTTTATTTTATCTTTTTGGTGATTTCATCGCACGCAGAAAATTCCGATAGCGATTTTCTTTTCATCTACTCCCTTACAAGTAATAATAGTAAACGAAAAATAGGTTAAGTATTATGAGTGAATTCTCAGAGTATTCCTGCTCAATGAATAGGTATAGGGAATTGATTGATGTTTTAGTGATTAATATGGATACAAATATACAGGTAATTGAGCCGCAATTGGCATTATCAGATGAGGAAATTAAAGGTGAATTCAAGAACTTTCTGCTTAATTTTTCGTCTGTAGATGATAAGGGCTCACCGCATTTTCCTTATTTGGATATGCTCGAAGCTATGTTCGATAAGCGAGTTAGAAGTATTAGTATTTCTTATCCAGATCTTGCTCTTTTTAACCCTCGACTTGCTAAGCTTCTACTGGATCACCCGCGAGAGGTACTGAAATTATTCGCTATGGCGCTACAGGAAGTAATTAAGGAGCTCCACCCTGAAATTCCAGAAAATATCCTTAGGAGATATAGAGTTAGAATAAAGGATATAGGTGGGGAGGTGCCTATCCGAAATTTATTCCTCAGCGAATACGTCGGCAAAATAGTCGAATTTAGAGCACTCATAGTGAGAGCAACACAAGTAAAACAATTCCTCAGAAGAGCATTATATGTCTGTGAAGTTTGCGGAAGAATGTTTCCTTTCGAATCTCAAGAATTTTATGTGAAACCACGTGTCTGTCCATATCCAGACTGTAGCAATACAAGCCCCAGTAAAATCAGATTGCTTCCTGAAGGCCAAGAATTCGAGGAGTACCAAGAGCTGGTAGTCCAAGAGCTCCCCGAAGAGCTACCCGCGGGGAAACTACCAGAATCATGCGCAGTCATAGTATATGGAGATCTTGTTGACAAAGTTCGCCCTGGTGATAGAGTAAAAATAACTGGCATCGTTCTCACCGAGCCTGAGCGTAAGCTTATTGAGGGTCGAAGGCCTCTATATAGAACATATGTCGAGGCTATTCATATAGATAAATCCGAGACTGAGGAAGAGGAACTTAAACTATCTGAAGAAGAAATCCAAAAAATACTTTCCCTAAAGAATGATCCAGATCTTGAACGTAAAATCTATGAGAGCATAGCACCATCCATATACGGCTTGGACATCGTGAAAAAAGCCATAGCCGCTCAGCTCTTTGGTGGTGTTCCTAAAGTATACCCCGACGGAACTCGTGTAAGGGGGGATATACATATTTTGCTGATAGGGGACCCAGGTACCGCAAAATCCCAACTTCTGAAATACGTAGCTAGCCTAGCTCCGAGGGCAATCTATACATCTGGTAAAGGAGCTTCTGCTGCAGGATTAACAGCTGCTGTGGTAAGAACAGAGGATGGTTGGGCCTTAGAAGCAGGCGTATTAGTATTGGCTGATAAGGGTATAGCATGTATTGATGAGTTTGACAAGATGAGAGAGGATGATCGCAGAGCGATCCATGAAGCACTAGAGCAGCAAACCGTTTCAATCGCAAAGGCGGGAATAGTGGCAACATTAAATGCGAGGACAAGTGTATTAGCGGCTGCGAATCCAAAGTATGGTCGCTACTACCAGAATAGGGGCCTTAAGGATAATATAGATTTGCCCCCTCCTATTCTCTCACGTTTTGATCTGATTTTTGTTCTCAAAGATGTGCCTAGCGAAGAGAGGGATCGTGCTCTTGCAGATCATGTCCTTAGTATGCATAGTAAGTATAGAAACCCTGTCCCCCCTATCCCCCCCGATCTATTCAAAAAACTTGTCCTATATGCTAGGGAGCATATAACTCCAAGGCTATCTAAGAAAGCTATAGAAAAACTCAGAGATTTCTATCTTGAGATGAGAAGAAGTGCCGAGAGATATCAGAGCGATAACTTGGAAGCTCATCCTGTTCCCATAACTCCTAGGCACTTGGAGGCATTGGTCAGATTAACAGAAGCTCACGCCAGAATGCTACTAAAGGAGGTAGCTGATGAGGAAGACGCTGATTTCGCAATACAGCTTATGGCAGAAAGCCTTAGGCAGGTAGCATATGATGTAGAATCGGGAGTTATCGATGTTGGTGCAATCTACACGGGAGAAACATTTACTCATCGTTCCCGGTATATGACTGTTCTGGATATCATAAGGAAGCTTCAGAATGAATTCAGCGAGGGGGTCCCCATAAGTGAAGTTGTTAAGAGATGCGAGGCTAGAGGAATACCTAGAGAATTCGTAATGCAAGTGATACAAAAAGAGAAGATGCGTGGAGAACTCTACGAGAAAAAACCCGGGTATATTCTATTTACATAATTTACTATGGCTTACGCAATGAAATGATATCCTAGAGTCTATGATAGTAAACCAGTCCCAATATTTTAACACATTTTTATTCTTTCTCTTGATAATTTAGTTAAGGTCTAATTATCTAAACACTATTTATTTATTAACTATTGGGGCTTTGGGGTGTTACATTTTGAGCAATAAGGAGGATCGCGAGGAGGAAAATGAGGAGGAATTGGATCAGGAACTTGAAAGAATAGCTGAGGAAGTGATGCGGAAGTATCTTGGTATGGCGAGAGCAGATATAAGAGCTAGGGAAGTTGAGGGTGGTGTCGAAGAGATTATTGCGGAGAGGGTAGAAATACCAGAGGAGGCGCAGAAAATACTAGAAGAAGCCCCAATGGAGAGGGTCTCTGTTGCTGAGATGGAAAAACAGATCAATGAGATCATAGATAAAATAAATGAGCTCGTGAGAGTTTCGAGAGAGAATCTTAAGGAGGTAATAAAGCAGCAATATCTGACAATCCGCAAGCACATACGCGAACTTAGCAATATGATTGCGTTGGCATTTGTGTCTCGAATTGGTGCATCTCATCTAAGAAGAAAGCTTCAAGCAGCATATCGTGATATTGTAGAAGGTGAGCTTAAAGTCAAGGAGAATCAAATAATAAAGGATACGTTGGCGCCATTGGAGCCCTACTTTAGGAATACTATGCGACTTATCAGCGAGCTTGGTCAAAGAATCGAAGCACTAAGAAGCCATTTCGAGAAAATGGTGATAGAATATACTACAGTATTGCGAGACTTCGCAGAAGAAGAAATCGATGTGAGTGAAGTCGAGTCCCTAATGAAGGAAAGTCGGCAACTTAAGGAAAGAATTGCTGAATTGGAACAAGAACTCGAGAAGTATCGCCTAGAAAATTTAGAATTTCAGGAGAGAATCCGTAGCTTAGAGGATACTATAAGGAAGTTTCAGGAGATCTTGGGAGCTCCCATAGAGAAGCTTGAGGAGAAGCTGATTGAAATCCTCGAAGAAAATAAGAAGTTGAAGGAAAGAATAGTAGAAGAGGAAAAAGCAGTTAGTGCAATGGAGATAGAGAAGCTCCGGGAGTCTTATGAAAAAAGAATATCGAGTTACGTCGAGGAGATCAAAAGGTTGCAGCAACAACTTGCAGAAAAAGAAAAGGAGATATCAAATCTGCTTAATAAGATTAAAGATCTAGAAGCAAAACTTGCTGAGACACCTAGCTTGGAGGAACTAAAAGGAATCTATGAACAACGTCTAGCAGAAAAGGAAAGATTGATAGAGGAGCTTAGGAAAGAACTAGAAGAAAGAATAGGATCAAAAGAGATTGTTGAAAAGTATAAGGACATATATTCGAAGTTCATTAGTGTGTCCGAGGAAAATAAGCTTCTAAAGGATGAGCTAGAAAAACTAAGACAAGAGAACGAATCGCTTAAGAAGGAGATTTCTCAGCTGAAGACGAAAATTCTCGAATTAGAGAGTCTTGATCAACTTAAAGCTATGTATGAGGCTAAACTCGCCGAGAAAGAAAGGATCATCCAAGATCTCCAAGCAAGAATTTCCCAGTTGGAAAGTGAATCGGAATTAGCGAAAAGATACCAAGAGCTACGTGCCCAGTATATCTCAGCAATGGAAAAAATAAAGCTTCTAGAGAAGGAACTGACGCAAAAAGATGAGGAAATAGCAAGGCTCACAAAACAAGTGGAGGAATTCAGTAGTAAGCTGGCAGAGTTGAAGGGTGTTGAGGAAATCAGAACTATCTATGAGCAAAAGCTAGCTGAAAAAGAGAAGGAGATAGAAAATCTGAGAAAGAGAGTAATGGAGCTGCAAGCATCACTAACAGCTCTTGAGAAGCTGAGAGAAGAGCTTGAGATGATAAGGGAAGCTATGGGCAAGACGGAGGAGGTAGCCCCAGAATTCTCGTTTGAGGAGTATAGGAAATTCCTCGAAGACATGAAGAATGAACTCTTGGAGCTTCGTAGACAGCTACATGAGCGTCAGAGAAAAATAAGCGAGCTAGAAGCTAAAGTAAAAGTGTATGAGGATCAAATAAAGCTTCTGCAGGCTCAGCTATCAGAGTATAGACGAGGTGTTGTTGTATCGGATGAAGAACTCAATAAACTCAAAAAGGAGAACATTACATTGAAGGAGCAACTCAGAATATTGGAGGAACGCTACAAAGAACTTGCACAGAAAATGGAGACTCTTAGACGTGAACCAGACGAACTAAAAGCAATTCTCTCTGAGATACCAATCGGCCAAATATACCTTCAGATAAGAGCACTTCGCCGCGCCTCCATAGATTTACTAGCACGAGCACTTGGTATGCCTCGGCATCGTCTCCTCAGGGAGCTTCAAACATTGGCAAAAACTGGCATCATAAAGATTACTGGAACACAAGTCATTTATCAAGGATTATTATGAGTTTTCCAAGATTTTTATACTCAATGGGCATATTTGGAGAATTTAGAACTTGGTTAATGATCCACGATGAGATCTAAGTTAGTGTATAATTTTCTTTTATTTCTCATACTACTGCTGATACATATAATCTCACCTACCATGTTGTGTGTTTCTCCTCATATAAAGCAGAATGAGGAGTACTTAGGAGAATTTATCAGAGGGCAAGATAAAATACGTATATGGGGTCGGCTCCTTGTCGTAGATAATGGAGAGAGTAAGCCAATCGTGGGGGCTACGGTGGAACTATACGCAAATTTCTCGGACGGATCCTGGTTATTCCTAGGAGAAAATATGACAGATATCAACGGAGTTTTTATTTTCGTTGTCGATGTAGACAGCAGATTTCCAGTCGGGGAAGTAATATTCACCGTATATTACTCAGGTGATCCCCTCCGGGGATATGAGCCTATAAGGGCTTACTATCGAGCTATAATAAAGGCACCTCCTCCTAGCAATGCGTACCACATATCTGGGAGCCTCATTATAGGCTTATTACTAGTTATGATGATTCTTGGAGCATTGGTGTCTCTGAGGAGAATATCAAAGCATATATCTCATGGAATAGCTCCGAAAACTTGGTTAGAAGTTCTAGATGAAATGATTACTAAGGTTTCACGAAAAGAATTCGGTTTTATTATGCTTACTGGTAAGCTAATAGATGCTCTTTACAAGTATATTGGAAAAATTCCACGAGCAAGCATGACCCTACAGGAAAAACTGCTAATGATTAGAGATAATTTATCTGACGAGGCATACAACATATTGAAAAATATGGTCTCACTCTACGAAATCCAGCTCTATGGGGGTCCCTACGCACGCTCGATACTGATGAATACACTTGATTATGACACATGGAAGCACCTATTGACAAAACTAAAAGAAGAATTTACCTCTAAATGAGGATGATTTCGAATGTCGAGTAGGCTAGCAACTCTCGCTAAGTTTGGTCTATGGACATTCATTTTGCTAATGGGATCCTCCATAATTCTTGCGGTGATAGCCTCAAATTTGGACTATGTTATGACTCCCTATTCTGCAGAATCCTCAGCAGAAAACGGTCTTTCGCATATTAAGGATATTCTTAAACGCAGTGGTTTCGAAACAAGAATTATTGTTAGCGACCCAGAATCTATAGTAGGTCTAGGAGAGCCCGTGATATATACGATTTTTGGTCCGACACTGGACTATGATCTCCAGGCAGTAATAACATTATTATCATTATTGCAGAATGGCTCAAGCTTGCTCATAGTCGACGATTTCGGCAAGGCGAACTCGCTACTAAATACCTTCTTTAGTCTGGTGGACCCTAACAGTATGTTCCAAGCATTCTTCGGTTTTAAACCTATAGAGGCCAACATAACAAAATTTAGCATATATATTAATACATCAGCTGTTGTTCTCGATGCTGGGAGTTATTGGAAGAATCCAGCCAACATAGTCATAGAAGATTTTGAAACAAGCATGGGGATACTTTCATCTCGTGTGAATCGCGTTCTCGCCCGTTTTGCAACAACACTTTTTCTGAACATAGAACTCAGATATTTGAATGGTACCAAGAAAAGCTATAGAGTCCCCCTACCTGGAAGATTAGGCATAATGCGCACATCACCATATAGTTGGTTAGAAACAGACTTCGAAAGTATAGTTAAGGGAACAGCGACCCCCAATCCTGATGAATATGGAGGCGTACCATTCGCATTGGGATTTGCTTTGGAAGTTGGGCGTGGCAGAATAATGATAATAACGGATCCAGACATATTCACTAACGAAGCAATGAAGATCGCAGCGCAGAATGGATTCGATAATGAGCAATTTGTGAAAGATATATTCAGCTGGTTAGGTGGGGGAGAAAGAAGAGTGGTTATCTTTGATGAATCCCGAAAAGCCATAACACCTGAAAACCCCCTATTCGGAGTAGCCATATCAATCAAAATAATAACATTCTTTACAAGATACTGGATCGTAGCACCACTAATACCGCTGATCTTCATAGCCTTCTTCATCGCGTATATTCCACATCAATTCAAAAAGGAAATCAGAATCTTCAAGATAACTAGAAAGAAAGAAGGCGCACCCCCATATTATGGTCGCTATCTCTGGTACATGTACCGAGGCGGGTTTAGAGAGGCTTTTAAGATAATTATGAGTGACTTCAGACGAGCAATACAACTTAAAATGGGTATAACAACATCAGATTGGAACGAAATACTTGAAATGATTCAGCAAAGAAGACCCGATCTATCCGACGACGTCGAGAAATTAAGGCATATTGTAGATGTGTGGAACAATATAATTAGGGGCAGGCGAGTAAAACTAAAACCAGAGGACTACCTACGTATGTTCGAAACAATAAAATACATCAGAGAAAAACTATGACCACGCGATCTACAATGCTTCTCGTATCAGCCTCTCCACAACTTTTTTGCTGAGTTTCGGCATAGAACATAGACGTCTACTAATGTTCCTAAGAAAAGATCTCACACGAGCAAGATTAGCACTCTCGGAGACCTGCGCAATAATATAGTGCACTTTTACTCTCTCATCGGAGCTATAGAACGTTTCTATGATAATCCTAGAGTCATCCACAAGCTTGGCCTCAGACGCATACTTAGCCAATATCGAGATCTTCGACGAGAAAACTCTATCCCTAAGAATCCTTCGAATAAGCCTTGCATGCTTCGAATGAACAAACTTGGGTATAGGCCCCAAATCGTCATCAAACTCAACAATACTAAGCCCCTGAATTCCTAGCTTCTTAAGCACAGAGAAAACTTCCTGATTCAACGTAAGCTTCAAGCCGAATCACCAAGGAGAATTCTCCCCTCCATAGCTTTATAAGGCAAGATAATATGAGAGAAGCCTCCAGAGATATTCCCAAATACAAAGCAAACAAAAGCCTCAAGCTCTCATAAAATTACCTGTCTTAATAAGACTTATACTGTTATTGGTTCAGATAAGGAATAAGCAACGGTGAAATTCATGGCAAAAAGAGAAGAATTATCATTCCTCGTAAAAGGCGGCCAGGCTACTCCAGGGCCTCCCCTAGGTCCCGCGCTCGGACAAGTTGGGTTGCCTGTGGGTAAGGTTGTTAATGAGATTAACAGATTAACAGCGGAGTATAAGGGGATGCGTGTTCCAGTTAAGATTCGTTATGATCCTGATACTAGGGAGTATGAGATAATTGTTGGTACTCCCTATACGTCGGCGTTAATAATGAAGTATGCGAAGATTGAGAAGGGTTCTGGGAAAGCGGGTCACGAGTATGTGGCTGATCTTAAGCTTGAGGATATCATTGAGATAGCGCGGATAAAGAAGAAAGATATGATAGCCAAGAACTTTCTTGCATGCATAAAGCAGGTGATTGGTACATGTGTTTCTATGGGTGTCAAAGTGGAGGGGTTGCCTCCAAAGGAAGCTCTTGCGAAGTTGGAGGATCTTCTTAAGCAGAAAGGCCTCTACGAGAAAGTGATGAGTGAGCCGGTATAGGGTCGTTGGTGCTGTTTATTGCTTTCATCTTCTAATATTGATCCTAAGCTGAAGAAGAAACTTGAAACAGAGAAAATTAGGCTCTACAATCTTTTTAGGAAATACCGTCTAGTAGATGATATCTATTTAGAGGCTTTTTTGAGGGTCCCTAGGGAATATTTTGTTCTCCCAGAGTATGTTAAGTATGCTTATGTTGATACACCATTGCCTATTGTGAAGGATGCTACGATATCTGCGATCTCGATGTGTTTGCTTATGTGTCAATACGCTGAGCTTAGCCTTGGGAAAACTGTTTTTGAGGTAGGCACAGGGTCAGGGTACCAAGCAGCGCTCTGTGCGGAGATAGTTACTGGGGGAAAAATCGAGGATATGAAGCCAAAACCTGTGTGTTCCATGGAGATAGACCCCGATATATATAACTTTGGTAAGGCTAACCTAGAAAGACTCAACTACCTACGGGTCGTTGATGTTAGACTTGGTGATGGATCTAGTGGATGGGTGGAGAAGGAAAGGCGTTTTGATGCAATAATAGTAACTGCTGCAGGGAGGTTTGTTCCAGAGCCTCTTAAAGCTCAGCTCAAGATTGGTGGTGTTTTAGTGATGCCAGTAGAGCAGGGCTATGACTGGCAGGTATTAGTGAAGGTTAGGAGGATCGATGAGGACAAATATGTTGCAAGGGAGTTAGATTTTGTTCGTTTTGTTCCTCTGAAAGGGAAATATGGCATATTGAGAAAGTAGATGTTTTTATAAATAGCAGTGTTGTATAGGGGGTTATGTGTGATTCTTATAAGAGGCTTAGCCCTCATAGAAAGGACGTGGCGGCGAGTAAATATAGCTATTTCTGATGCTGGGTACATAGTCAAAATATGGCGCTCGGATTATGCTAATAGATACATGTTGAGTAGAGTCGAGGCTATCTACAATGCGAAAGAATGTTTAATTCTCCCAGGTCTAATCGACGTACATGTGCACTTCAGAGAGCCGGGGGAGGAGCACAAGGAGGATTTTAGTACAGGTACAAAAGCAGCGTTGGCGTCGGGTGTTGTTGTTATAGGTGATATGCCGAACAACAGGTTTCCTATTGATAACCTTGAAAGATTTTGTGAAAAGTTGCAGATAGCTACTAGAAGCTCGTATACTGACTTCTTTCTTTATCTGATGCTGACGAACCCTAATAGAATCTCGGAGACTATAAGAAAATTTGGTTCTGTCCCCGTGAAGGTGTATCTTTATGATAGAAGAACTCTGGCGCTTCTCAAAAAGGAGCTTCCTAGGGAAGCAATATACGTGTTTCATGCAGAGCATCCAGACATGGTTTCTGATCACGGAGAGGCTCATGATGCGTATGAATTAGACAAGATACGTCCCGTAGAAGCTGAGCTTCGTGGTGTTGACATCGCACTTAGATTTGCGAGGGAGAGGGGATATAGGATACATATAACGCATGTCTCTTCTTCCGAAGCGATAAGGAAGATATTAGATGCCCGGGGGAGCGGGGTTAGGGTGACATTCGATGTAACTCCGCATCACATTATATTTTTCCTAGAGAAAGTAGACCCAAAATCTCCTCTCTACAAGGTTCTCCCCCCGATAAGGAGGAGAGAGATTAATACTGGGCTGCTTAGAATGTTAGCGAAGGGACTGGTGGACGTAATAGCTACGGATCATGCTCCGCACTCTCCAGATGAGAAATGCGGAGATTTCAGTGAGGCCCCACCTGGGATATCTGGTGTGCAGTATCTCCTGCCATTGCTCTATAGCATATCTAAGCGTATGCATATAGATTTCAGAATGCTTATAAAAATGGTTACTGAGAACCCAGCCCGCATTTTTATGATTCCGAGAAGGGGGCGAATAAAAGTTGGGTTCCTTGCCGATCTAGTAATATTTGACCACAGGCGTAAGTGGGTTATAGATCCAGACTTTGCATTTTCAAAGGCAAAATTAACACCATATAATAGCCTCGTCGTGAGGGGGGAGGTCGTCGCCACTTTTCTCAGAGGGAGACTAGTCTACGAAGAGGGCAACTTTTTAAAGCGTATTGGCAACTATGTTTTTGCAAAGTAATAAAAACTGTATGCGGTGAAATATTATCAACTATTCCCAACGGGAATTAAGGTTCTCTGGTGTTTATCTTGGTGCAACAACTCTTTTCAATATTCCAAGTAAAGCTCATTTTGGCATTTGTTGTTGGCGCTATCATAGGCTTGGAGCGACAGTTTACAAAGGAATTAAAGGAGGAGGGAAGAGAAGGCCCAGGAGTTAGGTCTTTTGGTTTGCTTTCTCTGATGGGTGCCTCCACTGTGATACTTGAGGATGTTTATGGAATTAAGAATATGGTTCTCATGGGATTTCTAGGTGTTCTCACAATTGTTGTGGTTTACCTTATCTTTTATATTTATACGCGTAAAGAACTAAACTTGACAACATCAATAGCCGTATTTCTTGCGTTTCTCCTAGGAGTATTTGTTGGTGTCGGCGAGTTTTACTGGGCTTTAATAATAAGTGTGTTTATCACGGCGATACTTAGCATAAAACAGAAAATCACGAAGATACTCTTGTCTTTAGAATATCGCGAGATAACCTCAGCGCTGACAATAGGTATTATAGGGCTGATAGTTCTTCCAGTAATCCCGCAGATCTATATTCTCGGAACTATTAGCCTTCAAATATTCTTTGTTTTTCTACTCTTTGTATTGGTGATACAGTTCCTTGGATATGTAGCCGTAAAGCATCTGGGGGAAGAAAAGGGTATTGTAGCTTTGGCATGGCTCGGAGCAGTAGTGCATTCGGAAAGCACGACGGCAGAGATAGCGCATCTTTATCGCAAACTCAAACCGACCTTTTCTGCTGAAGAAGCAGCAACTACAGTTCTGATGATAGACACATCTCTGATTCTTCGGAGTACTCTGTTTCTTGCTGTATTATCTGTGGGGAACATCCTACTATTTATATTCTTCACACTCACGGTTCTTTTCGCAATACTATTTGGTGTTTCATATAGTTACTGGAGATATAAAAAGATCTTCGAGATAAAACATGAACACGAGGAAATTCTAAAATCACCTCTTTCCTTCTCAAAGGCAGCAAAATTTGCGTTTGTGCTGTTCATCATAAGTATCCTAATAGTTCTCCTTCAATCTATTAGCAGCGAGTTAGCTCTATTGGCAGCTTTCATTGGTGGATTCTACAGCGTCTCAGCCGTAGAACTAGCAGCAGCGTCAATGTTCCTAACTAACCAACTAACACTAAAAGATTCTCTACTCATACTGATAGTAGGGCTATGTGCTGGGATAATCAATAAGCCAATATACGTGAAGCTTGGTGGAGGGGACAATAGGCTATTGATACATGTGGTACTCTATACTGCGATCCTAATAGCCTTGATCTTAGGTTGTTTCTTCCTGTTTGATACCCTAATTGGCTACGAGAGGATATGGATACTATTTGAAGAGTTGCTGGGATAGGAACCGCGTAGAAAATAATTAGATGAGTATAGAATAAGAGATTATCGTGTAACGACAACGGCGAAGAGGCCTATATCATCATGCTTATCTGGATAGACTCTCAATGCGTGCTCGGAACCTTGGAAGCCCTGTAGTCCCGCCTCTCCGAATTTCAACTGTCGGGGTATAGGCTTGAATTTAAGTCTTCGGATGAAGAATTCGAGGACATATTCACCCTCAATTGGATCCAAAGACTCCGTCAAGTAGAGCAGTCTACCCCCTCTCCTTAGACCACGGGAGAATTTCCTCACCAAGAATATGGCATCTCTAAAGCACTTAATGAAATCACGCTCTTTGAGAAGAGCGGCAAGTCGGGGGCGTAGACCTATCTTAGTGCTCCATGGTCGTATATATACATAGTCAAAAGCCTCTTCGCTGACGTCAATTTTCTTTAGATTTCCCGACAGCCATTCGATTCTGTCTACGTACTGCTCCATCTTTAAGCTTCTTAGACCTTCCTGTAGTTTGTCCTCTTCGGGGGTAGTCTTAGAGATTACTACGATGTCAGCTCTTCCGCGTGTCCTATTCAGCGTCCATACAAGATCCGAAAGCTTAGGGGAAATCATAAATATTTTTGACTCGGGTCTGGGCCCCCATATCTCGAGAGCTTGAATGGAAGCTAAATCCGACTCGTAGGCAAAGCCTCTTATAAAGACTTTCAGTGCTCTTAGATTTGGTCGTTGATAGAGGCTCTGTGTGATATCGGCAACGGGTCCAGAAGGTTTCTCGGTCGAGGCCACGAGGCTCTTTCCTATGGCTACGACATCGCCGTATTTTGTAGCTATAGCTACGGTGTCTCCCGGGCGGATACCCTCTTCGATCTCCATTACTCCAGGATGGTATAATCGGGGTGCACCCATCATGATGTCCTCAGCAGCTTGAACCTTAACAATGATCTTCTTTTTACCAGTAGCATCCAATTGGAATGGTCCTTCGATAGGGATAAGAATAACGTCTCTAAAGAGTTTGCTAGGCGAAGGCATAAGACCTGCTCTCTTAAGTTCATCCATGACATAGCGTATATTGCTCCTAAGAGTATTAACACAAATCACAATGTGGCGTGGCGGCCTACGCAGAGCATCAATTAATCTTAGAGCTCTACCATAAGAGTACCAAAACGCTAAGCGAGCAACGATGGCCGGCGAGTAACTATACTTCTTAGAGGTTACATTTATTATCCTGTTAAGATAAAGTGGTCTTCTTTTTGATGAATTTGGCATAAACTTTCACCTAAGTTATATATGAGTATCACATGAAGAAGTATACCTTGCTGAAGACTCATGTACTAACTTCTCGCAAAAACCATAGAAATTAAGCTTATATTATAATCTTATGTGTCACACCTATCGCGATATCAAGTAGCTTTTGGCTGTACCATTATAATATATGTGTTTCGTCCGCTATATCGCTTAGACCCGTAGGAATCGACATAGGTGACAATAAAACTGTCTTAACATCCAATTTTTTGATTTCCTTGAATACTGGTACTAAGCTTTCACGTCGAGTGCATATCACAATACAGTCAGCCTTTCTTTCATAGGCGAACTCCATAGCATCCAACGCTATGCTTATTTCGTTTGGCCCTATTGCGACCTTTATGTCTATGCCTTTCTTGGACAGTTCGTTACTCATGGTACCTATAAGGGTAAGGTCTTTCTCCTCAGCGTACAGCGATGCATACACGACGCGCCCGTAGCTTTGGGCTGATTCGTATGCCTTAAGTATTGTCTGGAAGTCACGCGCGCTATTCGCATCTATAAATAGGGCAACTTTATTGTCTTCTGTTTTTTGGTTCGATTCGAGATCAGCACTCAAAATTCTCACCTAGAGATTTGGTGGAATGGCTATACATAACTACACAAACTGACAATATTATATCTATCGGAATTCCATTCTTAATTCTAAAACAACTATAGACTTCAGAAGACTAATAAAATAATCAAACAAATATTCTGTCAGACAATCTTTCGCCCGAACAAGATGAATGCTGAGAATACATAGGATTTCAATAGGGGTCTCACAGCGAGAGCATTGGGTTGGATCTCCCTGTA
>Ga0190312_1000020_pt1 | contig 92313 bp, 90 predicted proteins | sample 487007910_MG_FD_165046 | JGI IMG/M metagenome (GOLD analysis project Ga0190312, IMG submission 165046) | Hydrothermal vent sediment bacterial communities from Southern Trench, Guaymas Basin, Mexico - 4870-07-9-10_MG | ecosystem: Environmental > Aquatic > Marine > Hydrothermal vents > Sediment ... | reverse complement strand
GAATATTTTAAAAAAGAATAGGTTAAGCATATATACTCAATGCTAAGAGAGATATTTGATGAAATGGGAGAAAATAAGGTCTAGGAAACCAGCGTATATAGCATTGTTCTACATGATAATAATTACCTTAATGCCTTTCATTATTTCATCATAGACAGAAAATATACTCTATATGCTTTTCTTAGATTGGTTGCAAGGAAAGCCAAGCGGATTAATTAAATTACATTTAAACATTCCAGAAAAGGAGTATACTATGTTCTTATCGTAAATTATACGAAAGTACCAGGTAAAATAATTTATTCATCTTGTCATATAAATCCTGCTACAGTAACTTTTAAAGTATGGAGAATTCCTAAGGGAGTAGACCATATTAACGGAAAAACTGTTGTCAGATATTTTAAACAAACATACTATATTTTCGTAAGAACACGCGACAAAATATATTCAAAAGTAGTAATTGTAGAGCCAGAAAAACCAATAACAGTCATTAATGTAAAGCCGGAATTTGTTAGAAAAGCACCCCCTGTTACACTTTCAAGTAATCTTACTTCATGCCATATGGGTACAACATACAATTATCAAAATGTAATAATAGTAGAGTATCACTCGATTCAAGGAATAAGTGTTTCATGGGGCTTTACTAGCGGAGACGAATACAGAAAGATAAAAATAGAGTTCTATGAAAGAGGAGCGTCAATAACAGGAGAAGACTACTTAGCTTACAAGCGAAGAGAATATAATTTAGATAAACTTCCTTGGTCAAGGCCAAGTTCGCCAGGGAAATATCTTACAGAAATTGGACGTATTGGCTAGACTGCTAGCGTTTCTGGAGGGACATGTGCTAAGGTAAAGGGTCGAGTAAAATACTGTTACGATATGTTCTGTACTGAATATCCAGATGACTTGACAGCAGATTTCATATTGGCAATGGTGCCCGTGAAGCTTACAGGGTATTGGAAGGATGGAACATTTTCTCGCAGTAAATGTAGAAGAAGAGCTCCATCCAGTTATGCTGGTATTATAGAGTCAGGAAATAGAGAAGGAATTATCGTTCTAGGATCAGGAGGGGGATATAGGTCGTGGAGTACTTCCTTGAAATTTACTATGGGAATAACTATAAAGTGTCCGACGAATATTCAGGTACTACAGTATCAATAGGTTTCACGTTTACATACACTGTTTCTAGCTCTAATGTATATTGTGAGGCTAAGCCGAAGATACACGTTGTAAAGAGTTCAAGTTACGTAAATAAAGATCTCTACTATTGGTTTGGAGGGAGTCCTTCTGCTAACTCAGAGGTAGTTCACTTCTCTTAGATGCCTCCTAGTTCTTAAGTCAATTAGGATGCTGACATTTTAGATGCTTTATACTTTTTTCACTATTTTTGTGAAAAGAATTTTTTGAATTGAAAAGGGTAGTTTTTTATTGACTAGCGTAGCGTATAGAGCTAGTGAGAAAATGAGTGTGGTTACTGTAGAAGAGAAGTTGGCTATGGAGGGCGGTGAGCCTGTTATTAAGAAAAAGCTGCCTCCGTGTTTTCCTGGTGCGCTTTTTATAGATGAGAAAGAAGAGAAGTCTGTTTTAGAGGTTCTTAGGAGTAAGTCTCTTTTCCGCTACTATGGGCCAAATCCACTATTTAAGGTAGAGAAATTCGAGAAAGCTTTCGCTAAGTATATTGGCCGTAAGTACTGTTTGGGCGTTACATCGGGCTCTGCTTCGCTTTACGTAGCCTACAAGGCGGCTGGAATCGGGCAGGGAGATAGAGTGCTTGTTCCAGGGTACACGTGGATAGCTACTCCGCAGGTAGCTGTGTGCTGTGGAGCAAAAGTAGTCGTAGTCGATATAGATGAGTCGCTTAACATGTCTCCTGAAGCACTAAGCGAAGTGTTGAGCGAAGAAGATAAGCTGGTTGTTCCAGTACACATGAGAGGTGCTCCAGCAGACATAGAGGAGATTGTGAAAATAGCTAAAGAAAAAGGTGTTCCTGTAATCGAGGACGTGGCTCAAGCATGTGGAGGAAGCTTTAAGGGAAAGAAGCTTGGCTCCTGGGGAGACATGGGCTGCTATAGCTTCCAGCAAAACAAAAACATCACTGCAGGCGAGGGAGGAGCAGTAGTCACAGACAACGAAGAGCTCTATAAGAGGGCAGTAGCTTTTCACGATGTCGCTGCCTACTACAGGAAACCTGGCTATATTCCGCCGATACCTGGATTAAACTTCAGAATGTCTGAGTTAACAGCAGCTGTTCTAATAGAGCAGCTAAAGAAACTAGACGACATTGTCGCGAGAATGAAGAGAGCGCAGAAAATTATTAGAGAAGCAGTCGAAGAATGTAGTGGCCTCGAGCTCAGGAAATTGGTCGACGAGAAAGGAGATACAGGCGTATGCGCAGTATTCTTCCACAAAACAGACGAAAAAGCAAGACTTTTCACCAAGGCACTTAGAGCAGAAGGAGTTCCCGCAGGAGTACTCTATTCTCCTGAAGCAAAATACGAGGGACACGCATGGATAAACTGGAAGCCTCTCATAGGCGACTACATGATAGTACCCAAAGGCATGGGAGAGAAAACACTAGACTTACTCAGCAGAGCAGTACACATAAGCATATCACCGCTGTACACAGAAGAAGACGCAGAACTCATAGGAAAAGCAATAAAGAAAGTCTACAAGAAAATACACTAAAAGAGATAATCTATATAACCTAAGTTTTCCTAGAAAATATAGTGTTCTCCAAAACAAACACAAACAAAAATCTAAAAGCAACTAAGTTCAAAAAGCTGAGCATTATTTTAGTAGACTAATTTAAACAATTACCGTTATTTTAGCAACGACAACCTTATTTTCTTTTAAACTTTAATCAAGTAATTCTATTTTTGCCTTATGACTATATCTTATGGAAAAAGAGAGAGAAAGAAATATATTCTAGCAACAAAAAGATAATTTCGTGGGTTTCCTGAAAGAAGAAGAAATAAAAAAGATAATATTACTAAGTTTAACTATAGTGTTATTAGTATATGGAGGAGGACTTATGGCTATTCGAGCAGAAGAAGAACATATCGCGGAATCTAACGACTGGAATGCTTACGTTAAGGAAAATCCCCATAGACAAGCTGTTGTAGTATCTGAGCTTATAGGTTTCTATTATGACTATGAAACATATTTTCATAAAATACAAATACACGGAGAAGGAAAATGCGGGCCGTCTGAGTACATTGAGCCAGCAGGAAACTTAATTCTCGAATACTGGTTTGTGGGGTATGAAGGAGGTATTGAGCATGATGTAATAGAAGTAGACGAGGATAGCTATACTCAGTCTTTTCCAGGTAAATATGTAGACTCGAAATTAGAAGTCAGCAGAGGATTCATAGATTGGTGTACTCATGAGACTGTGTGGCTAGAAGCACTCACGAGGCTGAAGTATCCCTAGATAATGGGTGAGAGCATGTTATTAAGAAAAAGTCTATTATTAAATAATAAGGGTTTCAGCGTAGCTTGTATAGCTGTATTCTTATCTTTAATGATTTTACTTATTATTGTTCAAAATAAGTTAACAGTACTTCAAGGCGAGTCTCAATTCTGTTCATTAAACTACGTAATATATAGACTGCCCAGTAAATTGAGTACCGTCAAAAAATATCCTACTTTACTTAAAGTTCCTGAAGCCAAAAATACTAATAGAGATTACATATCCCTTTATATGCTTAATGGAGAAAAAATAAGGATTAAGTGTAGAGATGCTTTTATTAGAATAGATTTTATTGAAACTAAAAATAATAAATACGTTTTAGCTGAAATTAAACTAACAATTATTGATTTAAATAATAGGACTAAAACGATACTAGCTAATGAAATCTTGATCAACAAGGAAACTAGAGAAGTTTTTCTACTAAATGGTACAAGAATAGGTATTACTGCAGTATGGCTTCCTTTAAGCTGGCTTAATCACGGTAAATCTATGCGTATTAGCGAGACTCTTGGAATGAAGTCTATTAAATATTCCCCTATGGGAGAATATTTAGCTGATTTCAAGTGGCTCGGCTGGAGAAAAGCTTACGTAATTTCAGCTGACATGTATGACAGTGAAGCAGCTATACTCATGACAAAAGACGATATACTTAGTAAAAAGGAAACAAAATACTGGAAAGTACTTAAAGTATATAAAAAGTATTCTAAAGAACTTGGAAGAAACGCTACCTTTGCCTTAATTTTATGGAAAACTGATAATTCAACTGAAGAAATACCGCTGGAAAGCAACTTTAAGAGAGCAAAATTAAAGAGGGGGTATTATCTCATAGGAGTAAATGTCTATGACGCTGAGACAGGTTTAGCTAATCACTTACCGGTAATAGACCCTTTATTAGCAGCACTAGGGATAAAAATAAATTTTGAAGATTTCTACTTATATAAATATGAAATAAAAGCAATTAAAGAAAATCATCTAAAACACTATATTGATGCTCCCTAAGCTTAATTCTAAATATTTTTATTTATTTCAAACCAGTTTTCAATAAAATGTTTTATCTTAATTAACTGTTTTCACTAATTCAAGGTAATCTAAATTCTCTTAATTACTTCTTCATGGAAATCTGAGTCTACTATGAATTCCACTCAACAACACCACTCCAAGACTCTTCAATTAATTCTTCTATTTTTTCTGGAGGAAGTTTTCTACCTAGCTTAACTGTTAATCTTTTTCTAGTTTTTCTTTCCTTTAAATGTTCCTCAAGAATCTCAAGTTTTCTCAACTTCTGGTTTATAAGATATGAAATTTTCTTAGTAGTACCATATTTCTCAATAGACTCTTTCACAAGCTTCTGGTAAATATCATCGTCTAGTAGCACAGTAGTTTTAACTACCATAAAACTCACTATTGGCTATATGGTAAAAAATATCTAAATTACTGCACTTAAATACTTACCCTTATTTATAGCATTGATGTATGGATATTGGCTTCGAAGACTAATTCAAGTATTTAAACATTGAGAAGTTTAACTACTTATTCTAGAACAGTTCAATTTTAGAATATACAATGATGATAAGTTTCTTAACTAATTTTCAATAAAATATTTGAATTAAATAGTTTATTTAATTAGGCCTCTTTCTTTAGCTTTTTTAAGGTAAAATTCTTTATATGACATTATTTGTACTCCTTTATCTAGAGCGTATTTTATTATTTCTTCGACTATTCTCATTTCAGGGTCTTTCCAGAAGCTCGAGTGGTCGTGTTGGACATAGCACCAGACTAAGTTCTTTTCTGCAATATAGTCTATTGTCTTTTTAACGTAGTCTAAGTACTCTTCTCTAGACTTGAGTCTTTCTTTAAGCGCGTTATCGTGCCACCCCTGTATAGGAAACTCGAGTATAGGCGGGTATGTTGGAACGCATTCGTCGTACCAGAAAGGCTGTATATCGAGACTTACTGGAAGAGAATCTCGCTTGTTTCGCCCCCAGCTTCTCGTAAATCTTATTCCAATACGCCATAAAGCCTCGAGTAAGTCTGGCATATCGAGTAAGCCTCGGTAGCAGCCCCACGGGGCAGTTAAACCAATACACTCGACTCCAAGTAGAGCTTTAAGAAGCTCTGAAGTAATTCGTACTTCAGCTTCTATTTCCTTAGGATGAGCTCCTCTAATTAATTTGTTACCTCTATACTCTATTACGAGTGTTTTAAACAGTACATGCGAAAATGTATGTTGCTGAAAATCTATTAAGTGTGAGTACTTCTCTTTAACTCTTTTAAATTCCTCTAAATGATATATTAGAGTCTTGCCTAGCACAAAGAAGGTGCATGGAGCACTGTATTCTTCATGAATTTTCGGCGCAAGTTCGAGGAACTTCACAGTAGTATTTGATCTATGTTGTGTTTCGACATCATATCCTATAAGGAGAACAGGTTTTCTGGAACTCACATTAAGAATAGTGTCCGATAAAATAAAACAGTTAGCACGAAATAAAATATATACTAAAATTAAGCATAAAAATCGATTATCTTTTATAAGAACTTAAGGTGCGTCTATACGCTCTTTAAGTATATAGCGCTAAGTAGTATTTGCGTCCTTCCATAGTAACAATGTAAATGTAGCGGTCTTTTCAGAGTAGAATACTTGTCGTAGGTTTAAGCACTTTCTAAGATTTTATCTCCTTTCTATGTAAAAACAGCGCCGATTTTTGTGCCGTTTACAGAGAGATAGTTTTCTTAATTTCTTATCGACCAAAGGCTTATTATTCGATTATATGTGCTGGTGGAGCTAAGTGGGTTTGCTTTATTTTAACTGATATACCTTCGTTTTCGTAGACTTCTTTTATTGCTTTTTCTACTGTTGAGGAGGTTTGATCATCGACTAGTATTAATAGGGAGGGTCCTGCTCCACTTATGGCTACTCCTTTTGCGCCATTAGTTAAAGCTACTTCTCTTATTTTGCGGTATAGTGGTACGTATACTTCTCTTGCGGGCTCGACTATTTCATCAAACATTCCTTCGCCTAGGACTTTGAGGTTGCCTGTAGTTAAGCCGTATATTAGTGCGGCTAGTCTGCCTGCGTTTCTTACATGTACTTCTAGAGGTATTTTCTTGGGTATTATGCTTCGTACAATACTTGTTTTTCTTAAGGGAGCTTTTACTTCGGGTAAGACTATTAGGAAGAGTGGTTCTACTGGAGGCTTTATTTTAATTACTTTGAGTGGTGTGAAGCTGTAGAGTACTACTATGTGTCCTAGATAGCTTGCAGCGACGCTTTCGTAGTGTCTTATTCCAGCTGATATGAGTTCTCCTTCGCCAGCATATTTTATGGCTTCTTCTGGTGAAAGTTCTATACCTAGTGTTTTTGATACTGCAAGCACGGCCGCTGCCGCTGAGGCTCCACTACTGCCAAGTCCTTTTTCCACGGGAATTCCTTTCCACAACTCAAGGTATACTCTGTAGGGTAACTTTTTCTCTTCGAGCATGTATTCTACTGCGCGCTTAGCTGTATTCAGTTCTTTTGAAAGATTTTCGCCGTAAGGTCCTCTAATATCGGTTATCACTACTTCTGGCTTACTGTCTTCAGAGTAGTCTACTACGGATACTTCGTCGTAAAATGCGTCTAGTGCTGCTGCAACGAGGTCGAATCCTGGCCCGAGGTTAGCTGAAGAGCAGTATGCGCGTGCCTTCAACGCGCATCCCTCACGATATGGGCTCGTAGACTATTCCTAGTTCTTCTGCGAGCTTATAGGCTCTATTCATTTCCTCTAAGTAAGGTCTGCGGTAAATGTCAGGGTATTTTTCTGGATACCGTGCTACAATGTATTCTGGCCTATACTGCTCCATAATATTTACTAGTGCTCTGGGAGTGTTTGCCGCAATCCACTTTAGTATTGGCTTCGTGCAGCACTCGATGTGGTTTGGTAAGACTAAGTGCCTTATGATCATGTCGCCGCACTCGTGTGCGAACTTGTGGTTGCGTGTAACTATTTCCCAGTAGTTCTTTACACCAGATAGCCTTTCAGCACACTTGTCGTTTCCGTACTTGAAGTCAGGGAGCCATATGTCTATGACTTCTCTTAAAAGCTTCATTGTTTCTTCACTACAGTAGAAGTTGCTGTTCCAGAGCTGAGGAACATTGGCTTCGAGGTACAGCAGAGACTCCAGGATTACGTGGAGGTTTGGTGTCGGCTCTCCTCCCACGTGGTTAATGTTCTTGGCGCCTGTTTTCCTCAATTTTTCCTGCATACGGGCTAACTTAACAGCGTCTACTACTATTCCGGCGTAAGGGTTTTCTTGAGAAATATCCCAGTTCTGACAGAAAACGCACCTGAAGTTGCATGAGCCGTAGAAAATTGTTCCGCTGGGGACTAGAGGTGCTTCTTCACCTACATGGTGAAACCACGAATGAACGTATACTGTTTTATCTAAGCGACAGAAGCCTTTCTGGCCTTTAAGCCTGTTTACACCACACCTGTGTTCACAGAAACAGCATTTTTCTAAGAGCTTGTAAGCTATAGCTACTTTAACGTGAAGAAAACTTACTTCAGGTTTCTCAATTTTACTTAAGTCCTTTTCCTCTTCTCTTATTGAGGCCCACAGTTCGTCAAATACTTTACTTAACTCATCGTGAAGCTTCCAGAGTTCATCAAGAGACATAGACTTTAAGTCTTTTTCACCTGCATCTATGTGCTTACATATAATGAATTTAGCTGGCTTGCGGTCCTCCATAACACTTTTGTACCAAGAGAGCCTCTTGCAGACTTCTTCGTAACTCCATACAGTATACGAGTCTGGCCTAATGATCCATAAACCTATTCTTTCCATTCTAAGAATATACTGGCCGCGTAGATTTATACTTTAAGCCTACTAAAGCATATAATTGCTTTATGTAGCCGAAGCAAGCGAAATAGAGAGTTTACCTTTTAAATACTAGAACGTGTAGTGTAGAAAGGTATGACTACGCAGATTTTATCTACATTAGGCTCTTTCTTAGAGTTTCTTGTAGGCTGGCTAGTAAGCAGTGCAATAATATTTTTAGCTATTAAAATTTATCCAGGAAAACAGAAGAGAGAAAGTTTTGGGGGAGCACTTGCAGTGGCCCTAGTAGGCTACGTTGTACAGAAAGCTTTAAGCTTACTTGGAATACCTTTCGCTACACTGCTATCGCTAATAGTATGGCTTTATATAATTGGGAAAGTATTTGAAGTAAGTTGGCTCGGAGCAGTAGTTATAGCGATAATAGTATACTTATTAAGCTTAGCTGTAGGGCTTTTAGGAATACCTAGACTAATTTAAATGAAATATTATACTATTAGGACTTAATTAAACGCATATACTTAATGAGCTAAAATTTCTGCTAGTGAGTCCATGGTCTTTTATGAGCTATATGTGTATTATTAATGAAGCTGTTATGAACTACTTTTATGCTCTAAACTATGTTTACTTAGCTCCTCCAGTACTTTTGGATACTTTCTTAGAAGCTCATCTACTAGGTGCAAATACCTAGCTATTCTAACGGTTTCAGGCTTAATTTCGTATAGCTGTTCGCCATTTACGACGACATAGTGTTTCCTAGGTAGGCTGTTTCCTACAAGAAATACTGCTTCATTTACACTTGCGTGAAGAGTAAAGCAGTGAGGACTTCCCTCAGTTGTAACGACAGTAATGCTTTTTGGTTTAGAGCACTTAATAATAGCGGCTATTTTTCCATGGTGAACTGCTCCCTCTTTCTCGGGACAAGCTAGTAAAACTATTTTATTTTCTGATATTTTCTTGAAGAGAGCCGAGTTTACTTGGGGAAGACAAGCTGACGCTATTAATATGTCTGCATTTTTTAAATAAGGTGCTTTAACCCATACACTTAAGAGCCATTGAATCATATGGCTATAGTACTCGAAAACTATTATTTCTAGTGGATAAATTAGAGTTTAACTTATTGTAAAGTTAAACGTTAAACTATTTAACCGAATACTCGGTATAAAGTCTTAGTATGAGGTATAGAGTTAAAGTACATAAAAAGGGCATAGTAGTTATTCCCGCTGAAGTCAGGAGAAAATATGGTATAGTTGAGGGAATGTTTCTTGAGCTTATTGAAGAAGAAGACGGAATTAAGTTAATTAAGTCTCCTTCTCTGGAAGAAGCCTTCGGTATTGACGGCGAGAAAGCACTTGAGGTAATTAAGTTAATTGAAGAGGAGAGGAAGAGGGAGAAAAGCCTTGAAGTATGTTATTGATTCAGGTGTTTTCGCCTTATTTTTTGCTGGAAGTATGTCGGTTAAGAAGTATTTTAATGAAATATTTAAGGGTTTAGCTAAAGGATATACTCTTGAATTGAATATAGCTGAGTTCATGTATAACTATGCTAAGAAGTTTGGGTGGGAGACTGCTAAAGCTAGAGCATCTTTAATTAGAAATAGTAGAATCGCTGTACTGACATTAGATGAAAACTTAACAGAAAAAGCTGCTAAATTTAAATTAAAGTATAGAAATTTACTCTCACTGGTAGACTGCTATACTGCAGCACTAGCTGAAGTTGTTAAGGGAACTATATTAACTACTGACGAAAATTTAGCTTCCATAAAAGAAGTTAAAGCAGTATTATTCAAGGTTTGAGAAAGAAAGTATCAACTAAATATAGGCAGTAAGCTTCATTAGATACTTATGAGAAGAGAGTAATCATAGGAGTAGAAAATAGTTTATAGTTGTCTTTTTACTATAAATACTTTGAATCCCCTTTGATATGTTTCATCAAAGTTGTCTCACCAAGCGCTGCCAGGCTTTCTGTATAAGTAGCTTACTTGAAATGCAGGGTTAAACAGGTCTTCCCAGAAGACAAGAAAATCTGCTTCGATTTCTTCGCTCAATACTTCAACATAAATTTAAACACGCCGTCAGGGTCGTGCCATTCAAATATCCAGTTCTTTTTCCCTAAAGTAGGATTAAGCACTATTACGATAGGAGAGTCGAAGGGTCGTCTGGTTCCATGGAACCCAGCTAGTTGAAATAGTATAAGAATCTGACATAATTACTACTGCAGAGCTATAGCGTATTTTCCGGAAGAATAGTTAAAGCACACCCGATGGAATTTTCCTCAGCTGTGTCACCGTTAGTATTAGCTAAAAGTACAATTTTCTTAAGAGGCTTTCTCTGGCTACATGCTTTCAGTACAGAGCCGGCTATCGGGAAAGAAGTTTCAACAGAACCTGAAGCAAGCTTAACGAAATATTTCTCAGACTCACCTACACTCTCTGCTATTTCATGCAGAAGAATATTCTATAAAACTATTTTTCTCGCTTCTTTTGGCTTTAGCTTAAAGATTCCTTTCTCAAATAAGAGTACTCTGCCTTCAAAGTCGGTAACATATATTCCAGTCACAACTCTCTCTCTGTTTTCAAGATTTCTGGCATAAATGATAAGGCTTCCGCTTTCTCCTACTTTAACTCCCTCTATCTCCGCTTTTCCACATAATTCTTCTATAGGAAGATAGCCTCGCATTCTTGTCTCTATCCAGGAATAAAATATTGTTGCAGATAAAACAGCTATAAGTAAGAGTACTGCTATAGCTATTATTGAAGTGGCCCCCTTTCTTTCACTTGTTGGGAAATCAGTTTACAGTATATAAGTTTATTGAATATAAATAAAAACTATTACTAGTTTCAGTAATAGCTTACTACCTATTAAAGTAAAGTACTTTAATTTAATGCGCAAACTTTTTCCTAGCCACTATGTAGGTTTAGCTAATCGATATACTTTAAAAATATAGGCAGGATTATTTGCTTTATAAAAGCTTAAAGTTGCTCTGTCAGCCGAAGTCACTTTAAGGCGCCTAAGTACTCGCACTACACTGAGATACTTTTCCCCCCATATCTTTAGCTAGCGAAGCCGCTTCAAGAAGTAGTCTAGTCCCTATACGCTTTTTCCAGTACTCTCTACATACGTGTACTCCGAAGTCTATGTTGAAGTTGTATTTGTTTAACATAGCTATTCCAACAGACTTATTTCCTACCCAAGCAGACGGTACTAAGTGAAGATCTTTTCTAGGCTTAACAGAAAAATCTCCAGTTTCTCTTAGTGACTTCTTCTACTACTTTTACTGCCTCTGAGTAATCTAGTATCCTTAATATCTACACGCCGACATGCGTCAAGAAAATTTAGCTTACTTAAGTCCCATACGAAAGAGAATGAGCACGCGTCTACTGCTAAACACAAGTTTTCTTCGGTTAGCAGTAGTAAATCGAAGTCTCTGCGTTTAGCGTAATTAGCCCACTTTTCGATAAGCTTAGTTGCATCGCGCTTAGAGTATATGAAGAGGCCTCCTGAAGATCTTTTAGCTTTAGGCCACGCTGCAGCCACTATAAATGCTTCTTTAGTGCTGTAAAGTACTTTTATTTTGCCTACAGTCTTATTCCAAAAAGTTCTCAAAACATACGAGTACTTAAGCCAGTTTTTAAACCAGTCTGCGTCTATCACTGCATTATACCTATTGGGCTTCGATTTAAATAAATCAAGCTACGCTAGCTGGTACTCTTGAAGCTTAGTAAAATTCTCGACGAATTTAGATTAGTCGGATAAAGTGTTTTTGCATACTGTTTTATTTGCGTACTAGAATGTTTTTCTGTGACGAAAATAGCTGTAATAGGTTTTGATGCACCTATAACTAAAACGCTCTGGAGACTTATTCAGAGTGGAGATTTACCTAACTTAAAGCGTTTAGTAGAAAACGGTGTTTGGGCAGAGAACTGCATGGTACCGCACCCAACTATTACTCCGCCTAACTGGACAACACTAGCTACTGGAGCTTACCCAGGAACACATGGAATAACATGTTTCCATCTCCCTATGAAGGGACAGAGACCCGGACACCCTAAGGTATGTTACCAGGCTTTTACTTCAAAAGATGTTAAAGCAGAGTATATTTGGGAGGCGGCAGAAAAAGTAGGGAAGAAAGCTATTGTTCTAAACTACCCTACTACATGGCCTCCTCGAATGAAGAACGGTATACAGGTAGCGGGATACGGACTGCATGTCACTAGCTGGCGTATAACACGCGAAGGAGGCCCGTTGCCTGCTTGGCGCTGGCTAATAAATGTAGCTGACCACCAGTGCGCGACAACAGAAGACTTGCCGCTAGCCGATAAAATAGAGCCTAAGCCCTGCAGAGGATGGAAAAACTATCCAGACGGCAGTATTCTCGAGGCAGTAGTTGAAATAGGAAAATACAATACACTGGATAAAGTTGAGCCAATAAAGCTGTATTTAGCAATAGACCCTAAGGAAAAGAAAGTTTCAGGCTACTTGAGCAAAAACGACGAGAAACCTGTTTTCACGACGACTTTAGGTAAGTGGAGTGAAACAGCACAATTTGTATTCAAGACAGATAGGGGTCCTAAGAGGGCTTTCTTTAAGGTCAAGTTAATGAAGCTCTCAGACGACGGAAAACACGTAACAATATACTTCTCTACGTTCTGCTCCCTGAAAGGAGGCACTTATCCACCAGAGATAGCTGATGAGCTAGAAGAAAACGTGAAGAAAGGACTTCCTCTTAGAGCAATGGAGGACGCAGTCGCCTTAGGCTGGGTAAACTACGAGACCTACATTGAGATGATAGAGTTTGAAAACGAGTGGCTAGGCGAAGCAGCCTACTATTTGCTCACAACAAAAGAATGGGATATCTTCTACATGCACGCCCACGCACCAGACCACTTCTACCACCTAGCTATTAATAAACTAGACCATGACCCCGACCCAAACCTCAGGAAAAAGCTAGCTGAACTAGAGAGAAGAATGTATATTTCACTAGACAAAATGGTCGGCAGAATACTTGAAGCAGTAGGCGAAGACACTGTAGTAGCAATAGCCTCAGACCACGGCGCCGTCCCCACAGAGCCTGGCTCTAAATATATTTCGATAAACGATATCCTCGAGCAAGCGGGCTTACTCAAATACAAAGACAAAGAAAACAAGATAATAGACTGGTCTCAGACTAAAGCCTTCGAAGACCGCTCCTGCTACATATGGATAAACCTAAAGTCAAGGTTCCCCGACGGCATAGTAGACGACAAAGACTACGAGAAAGTACGCTGGGAGGTAATAAACGCGCTACACAGCTACCGCGACCCCAATACAGGCAAATGCCCCTTCGCTTTCATACTCAGAAGAGAAGAAGCAATAATGCTTGGACTAAGAGGAGAGACTATAGGCGACATTGTCTTCGGATTCTATCCTGAAGCACCAGGAGAACACGGCAGACAAATAACTTCAGGAGAGTACTCGATCGGATCAATGAAGGGACTGTTGATCTTAAGCGGGCCAGGCATCAAGAAAGGTGTTGTTTTAAAGAGACAAGTAAATATAGCTGACGTTGTGCCCACACTCTGCTATGTGGCAGGGCTACCTGTGCCAAAAGACTGTGAAGGAGCCATAATCTACCAGGCGCTAGAAGACAAAGACATGCACCTGAATAAAATAAAAGCACTTGAAGAAAAGTACTGCAAACTTGAAGAAACAATAAGAGTTATGCGGTCGCTAACTCACATTTACTAAATATTTTCCAATACATTGACTGAAATAAAATAATAGCTGGAAACCTGGCCGAAAAATTCCGAAGGAGAGTTAAGTTAATTCTCTTTTTACTATTACTACCGAGAATTTTGCTGGAGTTAATGGGTATAATGTTTTATATAGTGGCATGAGGTAACTTTGTGGCCTCAGGTAGTAAAAAATCTGAGGCTAGAGTGAAAGCCCTCTTGTCTTCTAGAATTGCCTACATTGCTGTACTGTGGGCAATGATGTCGGGTGTAGACGTTGTGTGGCACATGGGTAAAGCACAGTACGACTACGGCGGAGCATTTTTCTGGATAATGTATACTGCGCTTCTCTTCCTAGTAGTAATACCTGGTATTATAGCTGAGTCAGCTATGGGTGCTTACGCTAGAAAAAGCGCACCCGCTGCCCTGAAGTCTATTCTCGGAGATAAGTACGAGTACGTAGGATGGCTAATTACAATAACTTGCTGGGCGTTCACAGCATACTTTGTTGTCTGGACATCACATGCTCTAGCCTACATGGTTTTCTCGCTAAAGTTTTTAATCGAAGGAGCTCCGCCAAGTTTCCCTGACTTCTGGGCAGAGTACGCCTGTAGCTGGTGGCCGTTCATATTCTCTATGGTCTCGTGGATACTAATGTGGTTTGTTATGATCAGAGGAGTCGCGTCGCTAGAGAAAATAGCTCTGTACAGCAGGCCAATACTCTTTATTCTTCTCCTGCTTGTAGCTATAATGGGCCTTCAGTCACTACCAGACTTTACTCAAGGAGTGTTCTTTGTAGTGCACCCTAACCCCGAGATACTTTTCGATGTAGCGGCTTGGGCGGCAATGATAACCATGATAGTGTGGCGTCTAGGACCAGGATTCGGTGTCTACGCTACTTTTGCAAGCTACTTGCCTAAAGGAGGAGAAATAACTGACTCTAATATTCTGCCAGCGTTCTTAGACATGGCTTTATGCTATGCAGCGTCTTTCGTAGTCTTCGGGCTAATGATAGGTGCTCACCAGCTCCCCATGGAGTACGAAGACTTAGCTTTTACAGCTGTACCGGCAGGCTTCTACTTAATTAAAGGCGGTGCGCTAGCAGCATTTCTCTTCTATCTACTAATGTATCTCCTAGGCTTCACTTGTGCAGCAACATTTATTGAGATGATAGGGTCAACGCTAATGGACAAATTCGGTGTCTCTCGAAAAATGTTCACTACAGTGGTCATATTCTGGTGTATAGTAGCGTCTATTTTCTACACCATACCTATACCAGACGAGTGGGGAGGAAGTCTCGGCTTTAGAGTCCTTTACGTGTCAGACTACTACGACGGCGTAGTTACACTAATTTCAGCTTTAATTGAAACAATAGTACTAGCCTACATTTGGGGAGCCGAAAAAATAAGAAGATTTGCTAACGAGACAGGAGACATTAAGTTGCCTTCATGGTACTTCAATACATGTCTTAAAGTAGTAGCACCAATTCTAATGTTCTTTGGCTTCGCTTACGAAATCATATGGCCATTGCTCGAGAACCCGCCTGAAGAAGCTATTGCCTGTTTAGGCTTAGCAGGAGGCCTAGTCTACCTCGCTAGCTACTTTATATTACCCTATATTATGTGGAAAGTAAGTGAAGACAAATTCGATAGAGCAGTGCTCTACACTACTATACTGATTATAGTCACTAACCTTCTACTAACTCTGCTAGGATACTACTCCATTAAAATAGGTATTCTCTCAGGGTGATGAGCTATGAGAAAAATAGTATTGTTATTAATTCTTCTGACAGCACTAGTCTACATTGTGTACGCCCAAGAGGAGGCAGTAATAGTAGTAAAGCCGGACAGAGTGTATGCTTTAGAGCCAGTTAAAATAACTATAGTAGTCAAAATAGGCGACAAGCCTGTTAAAAACGCTGTTATTAAAATAAGGCCTGAGACAGGAGGCCTGACTATCAACGGGTCTAAGGAAATTACTCTAACTACTGACGAGAAGGGAGAAGCAAAAGCCGTAATAGTAGTCAATAGGTGCGGTGTTCTAGAGATCTCGGCTGAGGGAGGAGAGCCTTCAGTAGAGGCATCTATCTACGTCTTCGTGTTCTTCAGAAAACCTCCTCTAATAGACTACGCTGCAGTAGTCCTCGACGCGCTACTAATTCTCCTTCCACTGTTCTTCTTCCTATATATAGGCCCTATTAGAGCTAGTAGGAGAGCGTATGTCGAGCACTAGTGTCTTTAAAGGAGAGCAGGTCTTGGCATTTATTACTGCAGGAGATATTCATGGGGACTCAAAGAAGCGCGAAAAATATAGGGAATTTGTTTCCCGAAGACTAGATCAAGTCGACTTCATTAATTTTGCTGGAGACTACTTGGTGACTCCTCTAAAAGACCTACATGAAGCCTCCCGTAAAATAGCAAGTCACCTTGAATCTTTCTCAGATCTGAGTGTACCTGTAACTTGTCTTGGAGGCAACTACGAGCCTCACTACGCTGTAAACATTGCTGTGGAAGAGCTTGGTGGCGCATTGAAGTCTACCGGTGCAGAGAAGTCAGAAAAACTTCCCGCGCCCGGAGCAGTACTGAACATAGATGAATTTAAGTTAGTGGGTGTTGAGGGCTCAAATCCCATAAACGGTACTTATCCAGGGGAGCGGAGCGAAGAAGAACTCGAATGGGCTTTAAGTAGCGCAATAAGCAGTGCAGGCAGAGCAGACATAGTACTTACTCATGCTCCTCCTTACGGCTTTAGAGATACTCTAGGAAGCTACGGCCTCCCACCACACATGTGGGGAAAACATGTCGGAAGCACAGCTTTCCGAAAACTCGCTGAAGAACATAAGCCGATATTGTTTGTCAGCGGACATATTCACGAGGCACTAGGATTGACTGTAGTAGACTGGTCTACAGGAAAAATAGTCCTAGACAGAGATATCAGCGAAAGCGTATACCGAGCAATAATAATCGCTCCAGAAGACAAGAAATTCACAGTATTCGTTTCGCATGGTACACTCGAGTACTGGAATACAATGATTGTAAGAATTCTGAAGTCAGCTGACAAGGTGGCAGTAGAAGTAACTAAAACAAAGTCAGGTGAATTAGACTCATTGACGAAGCTCGCAGTAAAGTTATTTAAGAGAAAGTACTACGACGACGTAGTAGTAGTAGGCGAGGGAGCCGGCCTTGAAGATAAAAATAAGCATTAACGACATGTACTTGCACTACGAAGAAAACTGTGCTAGAGTAGACATTATAGCCGAGGCACTAGGACTAAAACCTCTAGGAGAATGGAAGAAAAGCATTGACTACGATACAGGACCACTTTCAGGCTCAGTGGGAGAAACAAGAGAAAAAGTTTTTGAAGCAGATATTGATTTAGAAAAATTAAAAATGTTTCTAAAGGGAGCAGAGTATATTCCATTAACTGAAGAAGAGGCAAAAATACTTGAAGATGAAGTAGAGTATATTGGAGGAAAACCGTACATAAAAGCATGTGACTTAGATCTATGGTATGAGACAAAAATACTTTTCATGAAAATATGGGACAAGTATCCTACAGCACGCCTAGAAGTAAAACTTAAAGTAAAAGGAGATCAGCTTAAAGAATACTGCATAAAGCTATTTCGTAACAGTATACCAGAAAATACTTTAGTAAAGTTAAAAGAAGCTGAAAAAGAAATAATTAAAGCAAGAATAAGCGACAAAAACTGCGACTATTTTACTTCAGAAGAAAAGCCATAAAGTACTATGATTGCTAGGAGAAGTGTTTAGCCATTTCTTCGTTGCCTGGGAGCTTTAGTATAGCATCTATAACTTCGTTAACCTGTTTCGTCGACTTAGTTCTAGGATCTACTATGAGCCACTCAAATAAAAGGTCTCTTCCTCCTTCGAGGAATGCTTCGAGAGCCCACTCGCACCTCATTAGTCTAGGCATCATAACGTAGTTCATTACTCTCTTTGGTAGCGGCGAGAAGCTTAATCTATGCACACCTTTGCCGTCGATTTCAGCAGGCATTTCTACAGCCACGTTATCAGGTATACCTGGTATAGCACCCTTATTGAGGACATTTACCTGATATACTCCCTTCTTGTCGTTTACAATAGAGTTGATTATAGGTATTACTGACTCGTGGCTTCTTTTCGGAGAAAGGAACTGTGTTAAGGGCTTAGATGTATCGTTTACAGCTGCTTTTATTTGCTTGAGCTTATTTATTAAAGAAGTTACGTACATCGTCCACCCTATTTCAGAGTCAGGGCCTCCGATAGGTCCATACCAGTACTGTTTTGTCTTTAGGTTCCAGTGGTATTTCCACGTGCCTCCTCGGACAGTGTCTCCTACAGGAAAGAGTCCGTATACCTTATACATGTCTACGGCAGCAGGCGACATCTGTATGTCGAAGGGATTGCTTTGCTCGCTTCTCCACCTCTTCCAGTATTTTTCAGCTTCCTTTTCTATCCACTCGTCTATTAAGTGGTAGGCGTCTTCTCCCTTGTACTTGAACTTAGTTAACCATATGACGTGGTTGAAGCCTATGGCTTCGAACTCTATTTCACGGGGATTTAAGCCTAGTACAGAAGCTATTTCGTAGACGCCCATGTGGCCGTGGCAAAGTCCTATGACTTTTACTTTAGTTTCTCTTGCTATAAGTGTTGTTCCCTCGAAAACAGGGTTAGCTATCTGTATTAGCCAGGCGTCTGGCGCTAATTCCTCTATGTCTCTAGCTATACTCAGCATGAGTTTGAACTGGTAGTAGCCCCATATTGTGTGGTAGTCCGAAACATAGTTCCATTCAACGCTGTTTATTCCTCTATAGTAGCCGTATTCTTCTGAAACCTGTCTCATGCGCTCGTAGTACCAGTGGCCGCCAGCCATAGCGGTGTTAATGACAAAGTCTGCGTCCTTTATGGCTTCACGCCTATCTGTAGTTTTCTCGAAAACTACATTAGCTTTCACTTCTTCTGCATATCTCTTAGCGAACCTATACACTAGGTCTAGTCTCTCCTCGTTAATATCCATTAAGACTACATGGCACCCGTAGAGACTTGGAGTAACGAGAAGATCTCGTATAACTGTAGTAGACCACACAGCACTTCCTGCTCCAATAAAAGTTATTTTAACGCCTTCACCTCCCATAAATTCATCCACTTAATCCTGTCAGCACATAAATAAAAGCTTTAAGCACTTAATATAGTAAGAAATTTATGTAAGAAAAAGTAAGACTATTTTGATGGAAATAAAACCTTACCTAGAGGAGCTATTTAAGGTCAAAGTGAGCTCAAAAGGACAAATAGTTATTCCTAAACCAGTTAGAGAGGCTTACGGCTTCAAAGAAGGTGAAGAAATACTACTAATTCCTTTAAAAGATGGAGTTCTTTTAAAACGTCCAAAGAAGGCTAAAGGGCTGAGAGGTCTACTCAAAGAACTTGACGTTGATGTGTCTGAGTGTGAGAAAATACTAGCAGAGGCGAAGCAAAGCCTATTTAAGGGATCTTTATGAAAGTATATGTAGTCGACGCAGTTGCTTTTCTATACTATCTTTTAGACAAACTTCCCTCAAAAGCAGATAAAGCTTTTAGAGAAGCGGAAAACGGAGAAGCAGTCATATATCTGCCTACAATTGCTGCAGCTGAACTCTACTATTTATTTGAGAAAAAGGGCTGGCTGAAGTACTGGAATATACTTAAAAATAAGATGTCGGAGTACACTACTTTTAAATACTATCCATTTAACGAAAAAATACTGAAAAACTTTCAGAAAACTAAAGCAAAAGAATTACACGATAAAATAATAATATTGACGGCAAAAGCACTTAAGGCAAATGCTTTAATAACTAAGGATAAAGAACTCATGCAGTTAAAGGAAGTAAACATAATATGGAAGTAGTTAAGTGTAGTGGATTTTGTTAACTAGACTGACAAGAATTTAGTCTAACTGAAAGTGCTATATTGACTTAAAAATAATATATATGTGGATACTAGGCAGCGTTTCATAAACATATGTCACTTTAAGAGTGTTGATAGGCCTCCTAGATGGGAAGCAACAATGGGTTTTATGCCGCAGACTATTGAGAGATGGAGGAAAGAAGGCTTGTCTCCTCATGTTAAGACTCATCGTGATGTAGAAGAATACTTTGGAATGGAGCCTAGAGTTTTCTTGCCTGTAAATAGTGGCTTCACGAGACCTCCCTTTGATCCACCTTTTAAGAGAGAAGTACTATGGGAGAGCGGCGAGGTAGTAGTCTTTAGAGAAGAGAGCGGCATAATATGTAAAGCCTACAAGAAGCCTCATGAGACAGCTACTCCTGGAGTAATGTGGGTTGAGCACCCAGTTAAGACCAGGGAGGACTGGGAGAAAATTAAGTGGAGACTAGACCCCGACAACAGGAAGTGGCCGGACTGGAAGAATCTTCGCGAAAAGTACGATAATTTCCCTTATCCGCTTGCTCTAACTATTTGCGGTGCATTCGGTTTTCCGCGGTGTCTTCTCGGAGATAAGAGACTTCTCTTAATGTACTATAGGGATCCGAGATTTGTTCACGAGATACTTGAACATTGGCTTGAACTCTACAAGAAGATCTGTAGCACAGTTATCCGTAATGTTCGAGTAGACTACATACTAATATGGGAAGACATGGCTTGGAAAAAGGGTCCTTTGGTCTCGCCTAGAATTTTCAAGGAATTCATAAGCCCGTACTACGAGGAGCTAATAAGTCACGTGAAGAAGCTCGGAGTTGATATAATAATGGTTGACTCAGACGGCAATCTCGAGTCTGTATTAGGCTTGTTTATTGAGGCCGGAGTGAATGCCATGATGCCGTTTGAAATAGCCGCGGGCATGGATCCGCTTAAAATAAGAAGAGAATACGGAGATGCATTGGCAGTAATGGGTGGGATAGATAAGAGAGTACTCGCTGAGTCAAAGAAGGCTATTGAGCGTGAAGTCATATCTAAAGTACCGAAGCTTGTAGAAGAGGGAGGCTACATACCGTTTGTAGATCATAACATACCTCCTAATGTGAGCCTAGATAACATGAAATACTATATATCGTTAGTAAGAAGCATTACTGAACGAAACCTGCAGTCAAATTAAGTTTAAATAGTGTTTAGAGCGCCTATAAGGAGTTTAATAAGTTTCAAAACTACATTTGTATGCAGAGAAGTCAGCCCACGGTAATTAGTTCATCCCTCTAGGTCAATGGGGGGCAAGTCTCATCACTTATGTACCTTACTTTTCTCGCTATATAAGTTTAATCTAAGCTCCAGTACTTATTGACATAGTTTTTCCACGTGGAATAACATACTTAAGTGAAAATCCTCATCGGCCTGCTAGCCTAAAGACTTTAATTAGTACTCGGTTAACGCCTTTAGTCAATTTAACAGGGAAGAAGTCTTGTCCCACATTATGTTTTCTAGCGACTTTAACTACGTGACTAACTTGCCGTTTACCCATACTTTAGCGTAGTCTTCGCTTCCGAAGAGAAATACTGCTGTGCAGTCTTTGTCTACATGAAGCTTTGTATAAGCATAAGCTACTTCGTTCTTAAGCTGCCAGTAGTCTACGAAAGCTTCGCCATAAGCTTTAATGAAGTCTACGTAGCCGTTTTCATCAGCACTTCACTCTCTCCAAACAGCTTCTCCAAGCGGACTAGAGTGCTTTAGGCCCGGGTAAGGCTTAATAGATTCTTCTCCGTCGTGCTCGTGCAAATAGTCTACTTCAAAAGACTCTAACCTATTTCTAAGCAAAGTAGACCTAAGAAAAGGACCACATGTAGGTCACTTTCTTAAAGAAGACTCACTTTTCATTATTCCTCAAGAAAGGCAACATAACTATATAAAATACTTATGGCTTAGGTAGCACTAACTAAACTTATATACAGCAATTACTAATTGTCAATTATGAGCACAACAATAACATTAAGTAAAGAAACTAAAGAAATGCTACAAAAACTTAAAGGCAATAAAACTTGGGACGAGTTTCTCTTAGAACTAGCTTTAAAGGAGCAGAGAACTCGTATGGAAAAAGCCTTAAAGAAATTAAGGGAGATACCGTGGGTAGAAGAAGGTATAAAGTTAAAACTAAAGCTAAAAAAGTTCTAATAGACACCGATGTCTTTATTGATATTGAAAAAGGTTTCGTAGAACCTCCCAACGCTATATGCTTTATCTCAATAATAATTCTCTATGAATACATAAGGGGTAAGGCTGACTCCGCTAAAGCTAAAGAATATCTCGAAGAAGCATTCAATATACTACCGCTAGACAACGACGTATTTCTCAAAGCATCAGAAATATGGAGAAGTCTTAAAAATACGGGACAATTAATAGAAGAAAGAGACTTACTTATAGGAGCTACAGCAATAGTAAAAAACATGCCATTAGCTACTAGAAACATAAAGCATTATGAAAGACTTACTGCGTACGGATTAAAATTTGCTAAACTATCTTCAGAATAAGTGTAGTATACTGGGCTATTTTGTTGTAAAAATAGTTGAGGAAAACATTTAATTCGCTTAAATTTAGTCGCTAAGAATACTGTAGCTTTTACGCTGGTTTAACGTGGCCCCATTTTTCTAGTGCTCTTTTGAGCTCTTTGTGTGTTTCAGCGTATTCTTCTAGGCTGACTCCCTTGAGATATGCTTCAATAGCTTGTCTGACTGCCGCGGCTCCCGCTCTAGGTCCCTCAGGGTGACCTAGTACTCCTCCTCCAACCTGTATTACTATGTCTGTTCCCAGAGCCTTTACTACATCGGGAACTATTCCTGGGTGAAGTCCTCCCGAGGAGACTGGGAAAACTGGCTTAATGTGGTACCACTTCTGTTCTAAGTGGAAAATATCGTCTTCATCTGGTATAAAGTGTTCTTCGCGCAGTATGCGTGCATGGTTAATTACGTCTTTCTTCTTCGCCTCTAGTTTGCCTACGCCCGGTGTTCCTACGTGTAGCTGGTCTACTCCAATGAGTCTGTATAGCTTGCATAGAGCATACATTGCTATTCCGTGATATGGGTTGCGTGTAAAGGCGGCGTGGAATGCTCTGTGCGCGTGTATGCCTAAGCCGTATTCCTCTGCCAGGTCGCGGATATAAGTTAAGGAGCTCCACCCTGCTATAACTACGTCTACCATTACGAAGGGGTTTCCATAGTCTGCTACGAGCTTAAGTCTTTTCTCCATTTCTCTAACATCTGATGTAATATTAGCTAGCCATACTTTTTTCTCACCGGTTTCCTTTTCGGCTTTATCGATTGCTTTCATTATTGCATTGGCTCTTTTCTCGAACTTGCAGAAGGTCTGGCTGACTAAGTTCTCGTCGTCTTTAGCGAAATCCATTCCGCCTACAAGATACTCGTAGACTACTTTCTCTAGTTCGTCGGGAGAATAGCCTACTTTAGGTTTAGGTACTGTTCCTACTATAGGCCTATCGTAAACCTTGTAGATTTCTCTAACTCCTTTAATTCCTTTAACAGGGCCTTTAAATCCTTTAATAAACTTTTCAGGGAAATAAATATCTTCTAACCGTAACCCTTTGAGAGCCTTCATTCCAAAAATGTTTCCAGCAACAGCGGCAATGAACCCAGGCATATTTCCTTCTTCAAAAAGCTCTATTGGGTAAGCTACTTTAACTAAATACGAGCCGTCGCCTAGATTCTTGAACTCATAGGCTTTAGCCATAATTTTCCATATCCTATCCGGGAGAACAGAGAGAGTAGTCCACGTACCTACACTACTCTCTGAAGCAACTCTACCCGCAGCCTCCTCTACTGTGAATTTTTCTGCCGGAGTTATTCTGAAAACAGCTATAACATCGTTCTCAAGATCAGGCTTATAGTCCTTTTTAACAAAAGTATTGTACCACTCAAATTTGCTCCCCAAATTAACACCGCTTAGATATTACACTAGACAGTATATTAGTCTATTGAACTTTCTTGCTTTAAAACTGCAACATGGTCTACAGTCTCTGCTTAGTTCAAAATATTGAAGCAAATTGAATTCTAGTATAGTATATTGAAGACCTTTTCTATTATTTGATAAGCTTTCTCGTATTTTTCATACAGCTCTAGATACTTCTCGTGTAGCTCTAAGCTAGGTTCATAAACTTCCCTAATTCTTACTGCTTCTTCTACAGCTTTCTCTATACTAGAGTAGGCTCCACATGCTAGTCCTGCGAGAATAGCTGACCCTAGGGCTGCTGCATCAGTTACTTCGGGTACTTTTATTTTAAGTCCTGTTATGTTCGCCTTGATCCTATTCCATAGGCGTATTCTAGTTTCGCCTCCAACCATAAAGACTTCACTTACCTCGACTCCTAGTTCTTTTAGAGCTTTTAGTACTCCTAGGTACTGGTAAGCCACTCCTTCTAGCACCGCCCTAAATAAATGAGCCCTAATATGGCTACGCAGTATTCCGAGAAAAACTCCTCTCGCCTTAGGGTTTGGTTTAGGCAGGCGGGCGCCCCATAAGTAGGGATAGAACATTAGTCCGTCGCAGCCAGGGCTTACCTTAGAGGCTTCTTCCTCAAGTAAAGCATAGAAGTCTCCTAAAGCCTCTTGGCTCAGCAGCTCCATGAACCACTGGAGAGAAGCTCCAGTAGAATTCACTACTCCCTCATACTCATAAGTATTTGGGACTACGTGGTAGCAGCAGTCAAACCTATAGCTTTTATCGGGCCTAGGACTAAACAAAGGTACCTCAAACGCTGTCCCTGTGCCAGTACCTATGCACACAGACCCCTCTTTAAATACGCCTGCTCCAAGCGCCTCACATGGTCTATCTCCTCCTCCGGCGGCTACCGGAGTTCCGGGCTTTAGGCCAGTTTCCTCGGAAGCTTTTCCTGAGACTTCTCCTACAGCTTCCCATGAGCCCTTTATTTCAGGCAAAATATCCACTGGTATTCCTATGGCTTCACATATTTCTTCGGACCATTTTCCTTTCTTTAAGTCGAGTAGCATTGTTCTAGAAGCCATACTATAGTCTGTAGCTTTTACTCCAGTTAGCTTGAATATTATGTAGTCTTTTGGAAATAAAATTATGTGAATTTTACTAAATACTTCGGGAAGATTTTCTTTAATCCAGAGTATCTTTGAGGCAGAGAAAATGTAGTCGCTTGGAAGCCCTGTTATTTTAAGTATTCTTTCTCTTGAAAGAATTTTCTCTATTTTCTGTTGCTGAGGAATAGTTCTGTTGTCAAGCCATATTATACTCCTATAAAGTACTCTGCCTTCTCTATCTAGAGGAACGACTGCTTCTCTCTGGGAGTCTATAGATACGCCTATAATGTCTTCGCCTTCGACTCCTGTTTCCTTTAATAGAGTTCTAATAGCTTGAGATGCTGCTTTCCACCATTCCTCAGGGTCTTGTTCAGCCCAGTCTGCCCGCGGATAGTAGATCTTGTGTTGGACTGAAGCTTTGCCTACTATTTTTCCATCGAGAGTGAATAGAACAGCTTTGCAGGCAGAAGTACCTGAATCTATTCCAAGCAAATAAGGGGGTTTATACACTCTTATTTAATTTGTCTAAAAAATAAATACTTTAGCCTATAGTTCAGCCACGCTTTTTCGCGGACTATTCTTCAATAGAGTATTTTTATGACTCGTGTACAGCCAGTAAATAGTACTGAGGAGAAAGTCTGAAGCTTAAGTGCTTAATTTCTTTACTGGAATAGTTTAGTGAACTAACTTAGTGTTTTATAGATTGTTTCTTGATATGTAGATAGTATGTCTATCTCAGTCAAGGAGTTAGTTTCTAAGATGACTTTAGAAGAGAAAGCTATGCTTGTTGTAGGTGCAGGTAAATCTCGCCGTATACCTGGAGCTGCTGGTGAAACACGCAGTATTGAGCGGCTAGGTATTCCCTCCATAGTTACAGCTGATGGTCCGCAAGGAGTTAGAATAGAGGGTGATGGTAAACCGTATTCTGCGACAGCTTTTCCTTCAGCTATAGTGCTCGCATCTACTTGGAACCCTGAGGTAGCGGAGAAAGTGGGCAGGGCTATGGGTGAGGAAGCTAGAGAGTATGGTGTAGATATTCTCTTGGCTCCCGGCATGAATATTCACAGGAATCCTCTCTGTGGGAGAATCTTCGAGTATTACTCGGAAGATCCTCTTTTGACAGGTGAAATGGCTGCTGCTTTCGTTAAAGGAGTTCAGTCTCAGGGAGTGGGAGCCTGCTTGAAGCACTTTGTGGCGAATAACCAGGAAACTAATAGGCGGTTAGTAGACACTATTGTTTCGGAGAGAGCTCTTAGAGAAATATATTTGCGGGGCTTTGAGATAGCTGTTAAAAAGGCTAAGCCTTGGGCAGTAATGAGCGCTTACAATAAGCTTAATGGAAAGTACTGCTCGGAGAATGAGTGGCTTTTAACGAAAGTGCTGAGAGAAGACTGGGGTTTTGATGGACTGGTTATGACTGACTGGGGTGCTGGAGAGAATCCTATAGAACAAATGAAGGCTGGAAACGATTTACTGATGCCGGGTAATGATGATCAGGTTAAAGCGATTATTGAAGCTGTTAAAAAGGGTGAGCTGAGTGAAGAAATCTTAGATAGAAACGTAAAGAACATACTGAAAGTAATTGTTAAAACTCCTGCTTTTAAAGGCTATAAGTACTCTAATAAACCGGACTTAGAGGCTCACGCTAAAGTAGCCTACGAGGCGGCAGCCGAGGGAATAGTGATCCTCAAAAACGAGAACAATACTCTTCCTTTAAGCAAGGAGACTAAAATAGCTGTATTCGGGACAGGGCAAATAGAAACTCTTAGAGGAGGACTTGGAAGCGGCTGGACTCACCCTAAATACACTGTAAGTATACTTGAGGGCTTCAGAGAAAGAGGTCTGAAAATAGACAGTGAGCTCGCCGAAAAATACGAGAAGTATGTCGAGGAAATGAGGAGCAGAGAAGAGTATAAGCCTAAGAGGCTTGACATACCTTTGCCTCCTCTGCCTCAAGACTTTTTAAGTGAAGAAGAAGTAGAGAAGTATGCTAAACGAAACGATGTAGCGGTAGTCGTTATATCGAGGTTGTCTGGTGAGGGATGGGACTTAAAGCCTGTGAAAGGAGGCTTCTATTTAAGCGACGACGAGAAAAGTTTGCTAGAGAAAGTCTCTAGGGCTTTCCACAAGTACGGGAAGAAGGTTGTGGTGGTTCTTAATATAGGTTTGCCTATAGAAGTGGCTAGTTGGAGAGACTTAGTTGACGCTATTCTACTGATATGGCAGCCTGGACAAGAAGTAGGGCGGGTTACAGCTGACGCGCTAGTAGGAGTAATTAATCCTTCAGGTAAGCTTCCTGTAACATTTCCTAAAGACTACAAAGATGTTCCTTCGTGGAGTTTTCCAGGAGAGCCTCCCGATAACCCAGTGAAAGTAGTTTACTACGAAGATATTTACGTAGGGTACAGGTACTACGATACTTTTGGTGTAGAGCCAGCTTATTCATTTGGCTATGGACTAAGTTACACGGAGTTCGAGTACAGTGACCTTAAAGTAGAAGTCTTTGAAGAATCTATCAAAGTGAAATTCAAAGTAAAGAATGTGGGCAAATATCCTGGAAAAGAAGTAGCCCAAGTCTATGTAAGTCCACCTAGAGGAGAAATACCTAAACCTCTACAGGAACTTAAAGGATTTCGCAAAACAAGGCTACTTCAGCCGGGAGAAGCGGAAGAAATAGAAGTAGAAATACCTTTGAGGCTTCTAGCAAGCTATAGCTGCGGAAAATGGGTAGTAGAAGCAGGAAAATATGAAATAAGAGTAGGATCATCGTCAAGAGATATAAGGCTTAGGACAGAAATTACTTTAAGTAAATCTCTATCATACAGACCTTAATTTGATTATGTAAAACTTTATTTACATTTTTCATTTAAAATCAAATATACTATACATAATTCTTTAAATCTTTACTAAAAGACTTGGAAATATATTCTAGAAAAGCCGACTGATAACGTGCCGCAGTCTTATCATAACTTCCTTAACTAAGGATTAGGAAAATACAGAATCAAGTAACTAGTATTGTGAGTATCAAAGAATATATAGAGCTTCGGGAACATGAATGCCGAAGTAGTGTTATTTAGTCCGGGTGCTTGACTCCGTTAGTCTAGCTATTCCGTAAAGTACTATGAGTAAAATAAAGAGAACAAGGCTCATTAAATAAGGGAATCTCGGATTAATATAGGCGAGAGCTCCTGCTATTGAAGGCGACAATACCCATATAGCTGTTTTAAGGCTCCTAAGAGAGCCTTCTACCATAGCTACTTCTTTTTCCGAAATTAAGCTAAAATACCATTTCTTCTTAAAAACATATACCATAGTGTCTCCCAGTCTCGCAATATAAAACATCGCTAAGAGAAATATAAAGGGTAGAGAGAACACCATAGATAGCACCCAGAACACTACTAAAAGAGTTCCTACTTGAAGAGCCTCAAAAGATTTCTCTTCACTTATTTTGTCAACAATGTATGTTGCAGTAACAGTAGCGAGCGAAATACTTGCCTCAATTAAGGCTACATGAAGTAAATTACCTTTATACACTTCAATAACATAATATACTAAGGCTAAAGTAGGAGCGATACTCCAAGCTAAAGTAAATACTATTTCAATACTCAAATACAGCTTAAGTCTGCCGTAAACTTCACTTAAAGAAATCTTTATTTCCTCTCTTTCTTTCTCAGCTATTTTGACGGGATATAGATAAACCATGACAACAGCCGCTAAAATAATGCTTATGATTCCAGCGAAAATAAACCCTAGCCTAATGTAGCTGAGATCAGTATAGAAAACCCCGAGAACAACACCCCACACAGGATAAGAAACTAATATAGAGAATTCCGGTAGCCTGAGATGCCATGAAAGAGCTCCTTTCATCTTGTCGCTTGGATAAACGTTCCTCTCGTAAATAGAGTATACTGGGTAAAAATAATCGGCAATTTCATCTAAAATCATTCCAGCTAACAGGAAGAAGGGTCCTAAAACACCGTATGCCATACCATAAGCAACTCTAGCTAATCCCTCAAGCAACTCTATTAAAGCTACACCTTTTCTAGCATCAACATAAGTGAAAACTCTGCCCAGAAAATAAGAGAGAGGAATTCCTATAGCCTCTATAATAGTAAAAAGTAGTCCTGCTTCCCAAACCTCTATACCAGACACAAGCATATAGTAAGGTAGCATAAACCACGTGAAAAGAGTAGCCGACGTAATAGTATGATAGATAATATATCTCCTAGCTGCTTCAGGAAGCTCGCTCCATCTCAAAATAGGTCACCGTAAAATGACTAAAAATCATCCCAAAATAAATTTATTCAGCAAGTAGCAGAACTACTTTTAAATTTTATGACACGTCGTTAGAGACACATTGATTTATTGAAGTAAAGGAAAATTCTTTGTAAAAATAGAAGCTTAGACTAAACATCTCAAGTTCATGTCTCCAAGCCTGCTATCAAAATGTGTCAAGTAAATAAGAGTAGGATCGTCAAGAGACATAAGGCTTAAGACAGAAATTACTTTAGAAGAGTCTTTATCGTATAAATCCTGAATTAAATTATATAAAAGTTATATATTTTTATTTAATAAAATGCATTATAAGAATTTGAAGTTTATATTATGTGGTTTTGTTTAAAATGTTTTTAGGTAGAGATGCTAGGAATACGGGTATGGGTATTTCATGTTTTCCCTACTCTACGTCTCCCATATATAATACACACTCTCCACTCTCTATTCAAGTACTTCAGCTCTCGTTCTCTATTAATGAACCTTTTCATAGGACTAACTATCATAGTCTAAACTATGATAGACATCTCTATGAAATATTTAAATCTATTCCACGAATAAGAAAGTTATTTAAATAAGGTTTCCTAAAGGCTACTATTTCTTAAGCACTTTAAGTATTTGAATTCCTGAGAAAAGAGATGATAGTAGATTCAGTATAGTGAAAATTAGGTCTGCTTCGAGAACGGCGTATACTGTAAGTAGAACTGAGCCTGTGAAGTAAAGTAGAGAGAGTCTTAGTGGAACTTCTTTGCCTACGCTTATAATCCATCCAGCAACAATGAACACTAAACCTAAGACGCCAAGTACTGTAGCTAGCACAAAGCATACTTTTATGCATATTATATAAAGTTTCTTTAACGCAAATATTTAAAAAGAGATTTAGTATACAGTTTTCTCTTTAAATAATATAATAAAATAGCTTCGAGAAAACTTAGACAAACTTATCACTTAAACAATCTTCTTACACACTATACTTACTTTAGTAGGATCAGGCATATCTATTTTCTTAACTACAAGCTTTCCTTCAACACTTCTCTCACAAACCCTAATAATAACTTCAATAAGCAGACAAGCTACAGGCTCGAATTTTTCTCTTTTAACTAGCTCCAAAAACTCAGCAATTTTCATATCTCTGAGCTCTACTATAACAGTATCCTCTTTCTCGCAAATATACATATCTTCGGCAACATTCAATTTCTCCACAAAAAGCCTCTTCACTTCATCTACCGAAGGCTCTTCACTTAAAACACCTCTACGAGCAAGATAGTCAATAAGCTCGTCTGAAGTGGCTCTAGATAAAACTATACCTCCTTTACCCAAAACTTTGTACGCTGCCTTATTAACAGCATACATGTAAGCAACAATAAATAGTCTACTTGGTCCTTCGGACACATCTACTCCTCTTACAACCATTATATAATATTTATGAAATTTTTCTCAAAACAGAACACACTGCATTTACCTAAAGACTCAGTATATTTCTGAGCTCTCTCCAGTTATAAAGATCTATTAAATCTCTATAATTTTTATGTGTACTCCAAACATTTCTCAAAAGATTATCCTCTGTTAAAAGAGCATCTGCGTAAACTAAAGCTGTCGAAAAAATTATTCTATCAAAATAGTCCTTTATCCCTAAATCTAACAGCCTGTTTTCTTCATCGTCTATTTGCTCGTTTACTAGTGGAGTCAACTTTATGAAAGTAGTATAGCGTAAAAATTCAAGCAAATACCTATACTCTTTTCTTAATTTACTACGAAGAACAGGATTTCCTTTAGATTTACTTACGATAATCCATTTAAGTTCAATAAGGGAAACTGGAGACACTAGAAAATAGATGTTTTTCGCACTAAACAAGATTTTAGAGTCTTCCTTAGTAAATTTATCTGTTTCAATACCTGATAAAGGCATCAAATAAGTTGTATCAAGCAGAAGCCTCATAGACCAAACTCTTCCTGAATTTTCTCAGATATTTTTTCAGCTTCCTCAAAAGATATTTTAAGCACAGGTTTTCTCTCAAGCAATTCTTCAAGAGTCACAGGTTTCCTAATAATTACTTCTTTATCAGTCACAATAGCAATAACTTCTCCTGGAGCAGATATTCCAGCCAGTTTTCTCAGCTCTTTAGTAGTATAGATTTCACCACGTTTACCCACTTTAAGTCTGAAAATCTTCATTTTTTCAGACATCTGATAAAAATCTTCTTTTTCCGACTAATTAACCTATCTATTCTAACAAATTCTTAGCGAAAAGAATTCTACAAATTGAACACGCATAGGCAATTAAGTGCTATCAGCGAAGGTCGAGGACATCACCTATCAGCCTTGCCGGAGTCATCACAAATCTAGAAAATATTCAAGGACTATATAACTTTATAGTAAAAGAAGGAGGTGAAGAGGGGCGCCTCGGCTCAGGCGGGCCCCGCTTTCATTCAATCCCTCTACGGGACTGTCGGCGGGAGCCCTCAAGACAACTAGAATAAAGGGAAAATTTATATCTTATTTCAAGAGAAGTTAATCGTATTAAATGATGAAGGGCTCTTGTACAGAAACGATGAAGAACACTTGATGAACTGACATTTTTGTTAGTTGGCCTGTAAATGAGCTGATTAAGTTATACAGGGAAGGTGTATCTGGTAGCTGAGTATGCCAAGATTTAGAATCGAGTGAATGACTATATGTCGTTACTTTAACGAGCCAGTGTGTTGAAGAAGAGTAAAGGGAGTTAAACTGCCTTAAGTTTCAGTAAGTTTATGGAATATGAGAGGATACAGGAATTATAGGTTCTTCAAAAATGTCTCCGAAGATAGACGTCAGGTCGAGTTCCTTGTCTAGAATCGGATTTTTCCATGTTGTAATGAAGGCCCATATGCCGTCGCCGTCTTTATCTAGGATCGTGTACCTTAATTCAAGTACAACAAGAGGATAAACACGACTGATTTTATGAATACTTCTTGCTAACGCATACCCATTACCAAATAGCTCGTCTATGAAACCTTTACTTACTCCCCATACAGGTATGTATAGATCTATAAATTCCATTAAGATTGGTTGAAAGATTACTGTATCGAGATAAAGTGAATCTATAATCTTAAAATCTATGTAATTTTCTTCTCTTTCCTTATCAATAAATAGTATAACTAAATCGCTGTAAGGCTGTACTATTGACCCTTCTTTTTTCTCGTACACTGTTCCAGCTACTGTATAGCCGAGTACGCCGTCTCTATGGATTGGAATTAAAACAGGAGATATTTCAAATTTATCTTTGTACATAAAAGCAATAAAGTAGTCTCCATTTACTCCAAGTTGATCTAAAGATACGTAAAGCTTTTTATACTCTGATATTTTACGACTTTTTACTCTAATATCTGAAGTTACGTCGATAAACATTTTTCTCCTTGTTTTAGGGTGTATGCCTATATAGTCGAATTTAAAGTATCTGTCATTTAGGGAGGTTGAAGGCTTTAGGTTTAACTCTTTTCTATACAAGTGATAGAACAGGAGTTCGTTCTTTAAACCATTAATAAACCGTTTATCAATTCTATTGCTGTATGAATCAAGAATATCGGATACTTCTGAGTAAGCTAATTCATCATTGCCAGTCTCTTTTAATACTTTATCATATTCTTCATGTAATAATTGTCTAAGTTTTTGGTAGTTCCATAGATAGTTGCGAATAAATGATCCCCAGGCTACAATTTGGTTTAACAACTATTAAATTATTTCCGTACAGAAGTGTTGAAAGATACATAAGATACATTTGCTGCGGTCTTAAAGAAAGTCTTTCAGAAGATTTTTTAGTGTGTAAAGTATATGTATTGCTTTAATCTAATTTATACTGGGTGGTTTTAAGTGAGTAGTTAAGAGGGCTTCTGATTTTGTTGAGCGGACAGCTACTTCAGCTGTAGTGTCTTTTCCGGAGGATGGGTCAGTGTTTGTTATAGATTTTCTGAAGCCTAATATTGATATTGTAGTAGATGAGCGGGGGAAGATTGTTAATGTTCGAGGAGAACTCGAGATAACTGCGAGAATAGTTCTTCCTCCTATGGTATGTAAAAGGCTACTTAACGCGTTAAAGAATTCTATCGAAAAATATGAATCTGCGTTTGGAGAAATACGTGTTAAGAGACCTGGAGGAGAGAAGAGTCGTAGTTAAGTCTGCTTAGTAGTGAATATGAGCAGGGTTAAAGCAGAAAATATTCCTCGTGTATACTCTTTCGAATCAGAGGCTCTCTCAGCATTATATACGAGTGTAGCTACGGGGGAAAAGGTAGAGTGTAGTGTAGAGGCTTTTGTGTTGAAAGGAATAGTCTCATTTCTTGTACGCGACCAGCTAGTAAGTAGAAGCAGGCACTGGTTTATTTTCGGTGAGCCTTCAGCTAAGATTCTGAGGCTTGTTTCTGAAGTAAGAGAAGTTCCAGAATCCTTCAAGTCAGTAACTACAGAGGCTATTGAAGTCGTGGCTTTAATGGAGAGTATTGAGCGTGAGTGGCCTGAAGTGGCTAGAATTGTGTATAAGCTTAAATCAGGTAAGGTTCTCGACGAACGTGATGAAATGTGGGTAAAGGAACTCGCTGAAGCGACTAGGTGGAGTAGAGAAGATGTTATTGAAGACTTAACTGAAATCGACTCTGATCCCTCTGAGAGAGCAGAGAAATACAGAGAGCTTTTTAGGAAATATTTTCGTGAAGCAGTAGAGTTTAAAGAGAAGGGTGACGACCGACAGGCTTCTGAGAAACTCTGGGGAGCTATAGTGGCGTTAATCAAGTTTTATGCGGCTAAAAAGAATGTTCCTATTGTACACTGGAGTCGCGGTAAGCTAGAACACTTTATTACAAATAGTATTAAGCCTCAGCACCGAAAGCTTTTCAGAGACCTACTCGATAAAGGGCAGACTCTTCACGAACACTTCTATGAAGGACACCTCGATAAAACCACATTTGAAGAAAGATGGAACGAGCTAATAGAACTACTTAAAAAATCCATAGATATCGTGAAACTATAGATAGTTCTATTTAAAGACACTAATAGAGGTATTTTAGCTCAGAGAATATAATATTGCTAAAACGAGATACTGTATTTTAACGAAAATTACCTTGAACTCTACTGGGAAAATAAATGTAATAAGTAAGTTTTAGTTACCATAGTACCTGTATCTAAATTAGTACTCTTTGATCTCTTTAAGAAGAAGATAAGTATTTATTAATATTGTTAATATTTATACTAGTGGATAGTGCCGAATATTTAAGGTAATTTACTTAATTATACAGCTACTTATTTTAATTTGAATAAAATATTATTGCTTTCTTTTGCTATTAAAATTAACAAGCAAAAAATTTAAAATAAATTCATTACCTCTACTAACATGAAAATGAGAAGAGAGACAGTACTTAAAATATATAGCAAGAAGGGATTAATATGGTTAATATAGTTTTTAGAGATGCTTTTAGGGCTTTAAGATTTATTTGGCGCAAAGCTTTGCTAATAGTATTGCTATGGCTTTTATTAATGATAATAAACTACTATTATGTGCATATAAAAGCTGATTTTATAGATGTTTTGTCTAGTATAGGTTTGAGGGGTTATTTAGATACTATAGAAATAGTTAATATGATAGTGCTACTTTTTATTTTAAGTATTGTATGTGATGTAATTAATTTTATAAGTGAATATCTTTTGCAGTCAATAGGTCCTCAAGTTTACCGAATTCTTGCCTCGAGGTTTGTTGAGAAACTAATTAGAATAAGACCGTATAGGTTGCTGAGTTCAGGAGACATTATAGCAAGATTTGTGTCAGATTTAGAGCCTCTTTCTGAAATTCTTGGGGGACTCATTATTGCTATAATTATTCAAGTACTTAGAGCAACTATAGGCACTTATATTCTATATTCATTAAGTCCTCACCTTACTTTAATTACTTTAATAACACTGCCTATATATCTTGTAGTATTTAAGTTAGGGTCTAAGAAAGTTTCAAGTGCTTCTGAGAAAGAAAGAGTAGCTATGTCTAACTTAGTAGAATCAGTTAAAATGATTACTGATGGAATAAGTTTCATTAAAAGAACTTCTTCTGAAAAATACTTCAAGAAAATATTTGCGGAGAGTCTTTGCTCAAGAATAAATAGACTTTTAAAACTTATTTTTATTAAAGAACTGCTGCACAGGTCTTTTTATTCTTTAGAAAAGTATCTTTCACTAATACTTTTAACTATAGGAGGTTATTTTGTCTACCTAGGATATACTACTATAGGGAGTGTTATTGCATTTATAGGTGCTGTATATAATGTATATGAGCCAACATACAGTTTATCTCAACTCTTAACAAATGTTTCTCTCTACGAACCCTACCTTACTAGATTTTATGAAGTATTAGGTATTGAGGAAGAAGAAGATATTGGAAGAGAATTAAGTAAAATAAAGTCTATAGAGTTAAAGAATGTTTACTTTAGAGTTCTAAAGGAAGTTAGTCTTGAAATAAAAGAGGGAGAGAGTATAGGGATAATTGGTCCTACGGGCTCGGGTAAAACAACACTGCTTCTTCTACTTTTAAGACTATATGAGCCAGAGAAAGGAAAAGTTCTTATTAATGGAGTCGATTACAAAGAATACAAAGTTTCGTCTCTTAGAAGCAGAATATATTACTTGCCTCCAGAAGATTTCTTTTTCAAAGGACCGCTCATAGATAATTTAACTTTAGGCAAGCATATAGACCGCAGAAAGATACGTAGGGTACTGGAAGTATCTAAAGCCGACTTTATTCGCGATATTGATGGAGAGCTTGATCCAGAGAAGTTGTCTACTGGTGAAAAACAGAGACTAGCTCTTGCTAGAGCACTTCTTTTTGAGCCAGATGTTCTTATCCTAGATGAAGCATTAGATGCAGTAGATTCAATAACAGAAGAGGCTATATTAAAAGAACTAAAGAATATTTTTAGAGAAAAAATACTTATAATAGTTTCACATAGATCTTCTGCCCTCAGACATGTAGATAAAATATATGTAATCGAGGACGGTAGAATAATAGACAAGGGATTACATAAAGATCTTTTAAAGAAATGTAAACTATATAAAAATATTTTACTAAAGCAGAATGCCAATTAGTTCTATTTCCTAAATAATTTTAAAATTAATAAAGATTATTCATAAATAATGTACTTAGCATAGAATATTAATTCAATTAAATGTTTGAACCATGTTATTTAATTAATGGTTATTACATTGTTTTGCATCTGTTCGTCTATCCTACGGTAAATTAGTCGCTTTTTAGCAAAAATAGAGTAAAATCAAGTCTATCTATAGCTTAGTTTGAAAAATGTAAATATTTTACATAAATTTTTGCGAGATATTTATGTCTATGAAATATAGCATGGTTCGGAGATTGTAGTTGTATTTGAGTAAAAAGTCTTTGATGGAATGCACTCAAATTACATTTTAGGAGCCTATATGACAAAAAACTAGAACTCATTAAAACATAGGATTTTTATATATCTAACGTTCAATTACACACGAATCTTTCGGGTAGGGGGAGAGGAGAGGACTTCTCCTATTCTTCCCGCAGTTTTTTCTTTAATTGGTTCTGCTCTAACTGGAAAAACTGTAGGGCTAAGTATTGGTTGCTAAAGTTAGTTAAGTCTCTGAGTCTTTATTTTCCGATAGCGAGAAAGATTTCGTAAAGTAAAGCCTAATAAGTTTTCCCTGCAGTAAAGTTACATGAACTCTAAAGCTAGGCTTGTTGAAGCTATTTTATGTGAAACACCTGATCGAGTACCCGTAGTGCTGAGGCCTAGTAGATTTATTGAGTGGCTTTATGGGAGAGGTGATTGGAGGGGGCAGCTTAAAGCTACTGAAGACTTCAACTGCGATGGCTTTATTTATGTTGAAATATGGCCTCCTGATCCTCTGCTGTGGTCTGATGCTCCCTTTCCTAAGGAAGTTAGAGTTAAGAGGAAAATTGTTACTGAAAACGGTAAACGTTATCTTGTGAGAGAAGTTAAGACTCCTAAAGGCTTGTTGAGAGAAGTTAGGAGAATAGTAGATGAAGATCTTTTGGTTAAATTAAGGTCTATGGATATTGTTTCTGATAAATGGTATTCTGAAGAATACCCCCTTATAAAAGAGTATTTTGTTAAAGATTATAGTGATTTAGATGCTTTAGAATACTTACTCAATCCTTTCACGGGATCTATGCTTAAAGAACTTAAGGACGCTGTAATGGCTACAGGATCTAAAGGAATAGTTCACGCTTCATTTCCTTCTCCCGTGAATGAAGCAGTACACGCCTATGGTCTAAAAAATCTGCTTGTAGCCTGCTATCGTGAACCAGGTTTCGTTAGAGAACTTCTTGAAATATTCCAGAGCTATCTCATCGATTTAATTCAGCTAGTGTTGAGTGAGACAGCTGTCGACGCAATTCATGTTTCTTGGTGCTATGCTTCGCTTAGCTCGGGTTGGAGCCCGGGGCTTTGGGAAAAATATATTGAGCCTCTGGTTAAGGAGCAAGTAGAAGTAACTCATATCTACGGAGGATTTTATCACTACTATGATGACGGAGAGTGTATGAGGCTTCTGCCTCTTCTCAAAGACTCTGAAATAGATATTCTTTCTACTCTGCCTCCACCTCCGCTTGGAGACGTGGATATAGCTGAAGCAAAGAAAATAGTTGGCGACAAAATATGTCTTGTAGGAAATCTCGACATACAGCTTCTCAGATACGGCAAGCCCGGTGAAGTACTCGAAGCTGCCTGCAGAATTGTTCACGAGACCGCTCCATATCTTGGCTTTATACTGGGGCCTAGCGACGGATTACATGCACATACTCCTCTGGAAAACGTTAAGGCTTACGTAAAAGCGGCTGAGAAATATCCTATAGCGGATCATTAAGCTAAAATCTAAGTTCAGTTTTACTATAAGTAGGGATGATCGAGTAAGTCCCTCCTGAACTAGTGATGAGCGACCACCCGGTGACCGTTAAAATCAGCAGCTCGTGCCTGTCTTCATTATTCAGGTTAGAGGAGGCTCATCACTAATACTTCTTTATTCTTAATCAAAAATAAGGCTAACTCTCTCCACAGATAGTGCAGTTCTTTCTTCTATAAACTTCTGCTACAGTAAAGGTATTTGTATAGCCGTTAAAGAGAAGCATTTTATTTTTCAGTACTTCGCCGAAACCAGTTATTATCTTGAGTGCTTCCTGTACTTCAAGTGCTGCAATTAAGCCAACTGTCGTCGCTACTATAGGAGGTCTTTCTTCTTCTCTAATTCTTGGAGGCAAAATACATTGAAGGCAAGGAGTTTCACGCGGAATAACTACAAGAAGCTGTCCACTTAAACCCTTAACTCCAGCGTGAACAAAAGGCTTGTTCTCCTTTACGCAGACTTTATTGACAATAAGTCTTGTTTTCCAATTATCTAGTCCATCTACAATTACGTCGGCTTTCTTTACTACTTCTCGGGCATTCTCTTCATTTACCTCAGCTACTACAGGCTCCACTTCTACTTCAGGATAAAATTCTTTGATTTTTTCAGCAGCTTTCTCGACCTTAATTTCTCCTATGTCTCGAGTCCAGTAGAGAATCTGCCTATTTAAATTACTTAACTCTACTTTCTCTTTGTCGACTAAAATAAGCCTGCCTACACCTGCTGCAGCTAAATAGAGCGCCGCAAATGAGCCCAATCCACCTACACCTATTACCGCTACCGTAGACTTCTTCAACTTAACTTGAGCCTCTTCTCCGAAGAGAGCTATTTGCCTAGAAAATCTCTCTTTTTCATTTGCAGACAACATACACTATGTTTCTACATTATCAACTAAATATAGTTTAAGAGCGATGCGGATACCTGCTAGCAGTACTTAAGGAGTACAATTAAGTACATAAGTACTACAAGTACTAAAGGTATATAAGTACGAGTGTATAATAATTGGCATATGAGTGAAGTAATAAAGGCGGAGATCAATAGGGCACTGGCGCTTAGATTTAGGAAAAAGGCTATGGAAATTTACGGTTATAGAAAGGGGGCTCTTAAGCTAGCGCTAGAAGATATTATTAGCAGATTTGTATATGAGGGAGAAGCAAACTGGGGAGAGCTTCAAGGTAAGCTCAAAATTAAAAAGACTTCTGTAGAGCTTCAGCACGAAGCTTGGAGAAAAGTTGATTAACTATGTTACTGGTAGACACTTGTATATTCCTCGAATTACTTTTAAATCAAAGTAGAGCTCAGGAGTGCAGAGAATTTCTTGATAAAATTGCTAGAGGAGAGTTAGAAGCTATAGTTACTACATTCACTATTCATGCAATTGAAGCTATTATTAATGAAGCTGATACAATTTTAAGTTTTTTAAGAAACATATTGGCGTCAAAAGGACTATATGTGTATGTTACAACTATTTCAGATGAAATTGCAGCAGCTATATTAATGAGCAAAATAAAAAGAGATTTCGATGACACATTACAGTATTATGTTGCAAAAAAGCTTGGAGTCGAGGCAATAGTAAGTTTTGATAAACATTTTGGTGGATTAGATATTCCCAGAAAAGAGCCCCGAGATTATCTTTAATTGAAAGCATTTAAGTGTTTTATTTAACCTGAGCTATACTCTACTTAAAGCTACAATCTGTCTTAATTTTACTGAATCAACTGAGACAATTTTTAATATTGTCTGCCTACAAATATGTCTGTAATGACTATTAGAGCAAATTTGTTGCTTGTAAGGTACGGTGAAATTACCTTAAAGTCTCCTGAAGTGCGAAGTCGAATGGAAGCAAAACTAGTTAGAAATATTAAACTTCAGCTAAATTTAAAGAAAATCTACGACTATAGTATTAGGAGAGAGCCTGGAAGAATTTTTATTTATACTGATGAAGTAGATGCTTGCCGAGAAGTCTTACGTAAAGTTTTCGGCGTAGTATCTTTTAGTCCTGCTGTCGAAGTCGAGAAAGACTTGTCTGCCATAAGGGAAGCTGTACTTAAAGCAGCTGAAATTATTTTAAGCGAAGGCATGAGCTTCAGTATTCGGGCACGGAGATCAGATAAAGCTTTCGAGTACAGCAGCAAACAGCTAGAAGAAATCCTTGGAGCCGACGTTCTAGAGCATATTAAAGGAGTTAAAGTAAACTTAGATAACCCAGATAAAACAATATACGTTGAAGTAAGAGGAGAATCAGCTTACATTTTCTACGAAGTAGTCCCAGGACCCGGCGGTCTTCCCTATGGGGTAGAAGGAAAAGTAGTAGCACTTATTTCAGGGGGCGTTGACAGTACGGTTGCTGCGTGGATGGTAATGAAGAGAGGGTGTAGTTTAGTGCCAGTACACTTTGATATGAGTCCTTTCTACGGCGAAGACGCTAAAGAAAGAGCTATTTCCGTCCTCAAGTGGCTTAGAGACTGGGTTTCAGAGAGAAAGTGGAGAGCATATATTGTGCCTCTAGGAGAAGTCCACGAAAACATAGACATTACGCCTCGCTACCGCTGTCTTTTATGCAAACTGCTAATGCTTAAAGTAGGCGAGAAAATAGCTGAACTAGAAAAAGCTAAAGCAGTAGTTACTGGAGAAAGCTTAGGGCAAGTAGCCACCCAAACACTAGACAATCTCTACTTTCTAACGACCAAAGTAAATATACCCGTTTTTAGACCAGTCTTAACTTATGATAAAAACGAGATATTAGACTACGCTAGAAAAATAGGTGTAGCTGAAATATCTGATAGGAAAGTAGAAGCATGTACATTGAGCCCCAAAAAGAAAGGCTACCGCGTAGTGACTCACGCTTCTGAGAAAACAGCCTACGCTATAGAGAAAGCACTTGAGGAAAGCAATTACAAATCGCTCGAAAAAGCAGTAAAATATTTATTGTCAAAAGCAGAAATAGTAAATCTCTAGTAACTAAAGAATTCAACTGGTTTTAAACATAAATATATGCGCTTACGACTTCGCTAAAATACCTACTCTTGAGACTCCTCTAACGTTTTGGACAACTATAACGTTTACACCAGGTCTGATTCCAACAAGTTTTCCAGGAGTTATTATCAAATACTGAGTATCAGGATTCTTTTCAGCAAGTGATACTAGTAGCTTGAATATTTCTTCACGGTTACGCGGATCCATATGCACATCGAACTCGTCTATCGCTCTAAACGGAGATCTTATATGCTGCTGAAGAGCTAGGAGAAAACACATTATAGCTGTCGTTCTTTCACCGCCACTTTGAGTATAGGGATCTAGCACCGTCGGCGAAGAACCTCTAAAGCCTACAAGAATTTGTATACCGGCTTTCTCTATGTCGTCTATGTTCTCTATTCTCACGTCGCCTACCGCATCAACATGCGACAAGAACTCTACAAAAGTTTTCCTCACGTCCTCTATGAGCTCGAGCAGCTTATTTTTCCAAATACTATATCTATAGTTTAGTTCTTTGAGTGCTTTCCGCCTATTCTCGGCCACTTGTGCTGCTTTCTCCTTAAGTTTCTCGAATGCTTCTCTATACTGAGCGTATATCTGTTCAACATCTTCAGTAACATCCTTATAAGACTCTATCAGAGCCTCCACTCTATTCAGCTCCTTCTCTATTTCACGTATATCTCTCGAAGACTCTACTCTCTCGCCAGTACTCATGGCAACTTTGAGTGCTTTAGCTAGCTCAGCTCTGTGAACTTGAAGAAGATCTTTGAGCTCACTTATTTTCTCTTCAGCAAGCTTTATCTTAAACTCGGTTACTTTCTCTTCAGCATGTTTATCAGAAAAAACAAACCACTTTTCTCTAAGCTCCTGCAGGACAGCAGCTAAATCTACATTATTTCTGCTTAAAGAAAGTATTTTCTCCTCAATGTCGGAAATGCTTGTTAAAATCTCTTCTTTCTTGCAGCGAGTTTCACTTAGGTAGTACGATAAATCTTTTACTTCTTTTTCAAGACCTTGTATTTTTTCTTCAATACTCTTTACTTTTTCTTCACAGTCTCTTACAATAGCCCAAGCTTTTTCCCTAATTAAGTAGTTTTTTCTGTCGATTAAAGCTAGTTTCTCTAGGTAACGCTCATATCTCCTTTTCCACTTCTCTAACTCTTCTTCAGCTTTAGCCATAAGCTTTTTAACTTTTTCTTCTTCTCTCAAAGTATGTTCAAGTTTCTTCATAGCATTGAGTATAGCTTTGCGGTATCCTGTGAGCCCTGTAGCGTCTTCTATAAGACTTAGTTTTTCTTGTGGCGATAGAAAAGCAAACTCTTCTATCATGTTTTGATGCATTATAATAAACATGTTATTGGGATTAAGGCCTATTTTCTTGAGTAGACGCTCTACTTCATGTTTAGTAATTACTCTGCTGTTCAATTCATGCCAATACTTCCCGTCGCTTCTCAAGTATCTAGTTAAATAGAATTCATCGTATTTCCAGCGGGGCAGAGGTCTCTTACCTTTCCTAGGAGAATTGTCTATTACTACAGTAACTCTAGCAATATCTTCTCCTCTTCTAATTAAATTGCTGAGTCTTCTTCCTCGCTCAGTATAAGTTTGTCCCAGGGCTACAGCTATAGCTAAAAGAATGGAAGATTTTCCCGCGCCGTTGGGACCTGTAATAATATTGAGGCCTGCTGATAAAGGTATTCTAGCGTACTTATATGACATAAAGTTCTCGATAATAACTTCTTTAATTAAAGGCCTTCTGTGCTCCCCCACAGCTTGTACCATTGACTTATAGTATCTCTAACAAATATAAGTAGTGATACTTATTTCGGAGATAATAGCCGGGGTATTGCTAAATTAACATATGTTTATAAAACTAGTTACTTTTCATTAAATATTTTAGAATTAAATTTAAAGTCAGTAAGTTTATATTTTGCGGTACCCTGTTTTTTCGCACAATTCGTGTATTTGTTTTTTAGCAAGAAGATATATTTTGAGAACTTTTTCTGATGCTTTTTTGAGTGTTTCAGACTGAAAGCCGAAATATGATGCTAGTATTGAGGCATATATTTTCTTTCCTGTAATTTTCTCTGCTATTGCCGTACTTTTTTCTAATTGTTCTACTTTAGTAGGGGGGCATTGTTCTCCGAAGTAGGCTTCAAGTACTAGTACTCTGTTGTCGACGGTTTCTATTATAGCGTCTACTTCTCCTAAGGCACCTTCATATCTGTAGACTTTGCTGACAGGCGGTATAGTTAATTTTCTGCCCAAGTAGTCTGAAATAGTTATTTCGGAGGTTATTCTAGCGAATATTTCTCTTAAAAGGGCTTCAAATCCTAGACTTGATACTCGGATTCTATCGAAAGAGAGTGGAGCTAGTCCTGGAAATTCTCTTGTAGCTAGCCACGCTTCTAGGGTCTTGTCTGTGATGAAGTAGGCTACTTTTCGCTTATGCTTTATTTTTTCTATTAAGCCTCTATTTTCAAGTGATCTCAGTGATTCGACTAGATTTATGCCTATAGTTCTTTTCTCTAGTTCAGAGAAGCTTCTGTATCCTCTTGAGAGAAGATATAGTACTTCTACTTCAGATGGACTAAGTTCTCTTAGTAGAGATTCGAAAAGTGCACTGAAGTATCCTTCTTTAAATTCTCTTTCTACAATTTTTTCGACGACTTCAAGTGTCGGCTCGGCTGGAAGTACTGATACTAGGGGCTTCAAGTATCCTGGAGTTCCGCCGGATACTTCTGCTAGGAACATAGCTACTTCTTTACTTACTTTAATTCCTCTTTCTTCAGCTAATATATTTGCGAGCTTAACTGTAGTCTCGTAGTCTAATGGCTTAAGTGTTATGGTTATCTCGAAGAGTCTTGCAAGAGGTTTAGAGTATTTTTCAGTAAGCTCGTATAGAGTTTTTAGACTCGTTGTAGCAACAGCTATCGGTATATCGTACTTTTCTACTAAGCCTCTGAAGTGAGAAGCTACCGCGGCAGCTCCTCCCATTCCACGGTACGGTTTTAATTTACCGAACCTATCTAATAAGTCTGTAAACTCATCTAAAATTAAAGGCTTACCTAAACTCGATACTTTATCAAATAGTCTCTCTAATGCTTCGTATGCTTCGTTCCACTGTTCTTTAAATATGTAGCCTAAATGCCGGGGACGTAAAATTAGAGAACAGTCTATGTAAATAGCTTTGAGTTTCTTTGAAACTGTTTTTAGAAGAGCTGTTTTGCCTACACCTCGAAGTCCCTTAACTAGTACTCTGCTTTTAGTTTTTAGTCCTCGTTCAATAATTTCTAGCTCATACTCCCTATCAAGAAAAACCACATTTAGGGTAAAAGCTTTTAGGGTAAAAAATTTTACGGTAAAATATTTTATCCTTAGTTTCTCAACTTATTTGCTGAAATTTTGCAAAAAGTTTACAGTAAAGCTGCTGTCATTATCTTTAATTGTTCTACTTAAAGCTGTGTTAACAGACAGCAGAAAAGATAATAGTCTTATATACGCTAACTATTCGTGAGCAAAGAGCATTGGATATGTCTTGTTGGCGGCGAGAACACAGATATGATCTATGACGCTTTTTATTGTGGAGGGCGAGTATATTTCTGTGGCTCTACCTACAGTTTTGATGGAGAAGAAAAAGGTTTTCTTGGATGTGTAGAGGGCAGTGAGCTCGTGTGGTGCAAAGTTGTGCGAGAAGCAGGCTATTTATCGAGAATAGTTATTGAAGATGAAAAACTCTATGTTTGCGGAGAATATATTAGCGCGTGTTTTAATTTAGCGGGGTCTCCTTTATGGATGAAAAGAGGCAAGCCTTTTCTCGGCTTAACTAAAGTAAAAGAATTAGTCGCTGTTTGCGGTCAACACGGAAGTATTGCAGTATTAAATAAAGACGACCACGAGTATTTAAGCAAACAGATTTTCGTGTCCGAAGCCTCAGGTATGTGGACTTCACCCTTTTTCAGCAGTATAGGCTACTTTAGAGACACCTTAATAACAGTGGGGACATGTCCTCGAGTAATTTCAAGAAACAGTAAAGAAGACTGTGTAGTAGTATGCTTCGATTCTAGCCTAGAGCCAGTATGGGCTTTAAGTCTAGGTGACGCTGAAAGCAACTTATTAACAGGAGTACACTGCGAAGACAGCAATATTTTCGTGTGTGGTAGTACCAAGAACAAGACTACAGGGAAATACGACATACTAGTAGCATGTTTCACCGAAAACGGTGAACTCAAGTGGTGTACAACTATAGGAGGAAAATCCAATGAAGAAGCATACAGAATATGCTCCTACAGCGGTGCTTTATACATAGTAGGATACACTGAAAGCGGAGACTTAGGAGGCCACGACGGCTTCATAGTAGTCTTGGATAAAAAAAGGCAAGCTTCTCAAAAGCTATATCGTAGGCGGACCTTCTAACGAAGGATTCAGCACAGTCCGAGCATCAGAAAAAGGCTTACTCCTTGCAGGCTACACAGAGTCAGCAGGCTTCGGCAAAAGCACAGGACTAATACTCCAGCTACCATACAAAATAACTGAAACAACTATACAAAACAAACTAAAAGTAAAAGAATGGAAGCCTTCAGTAAAACAGTGGTCTCCTCAAACAAAGCAAATAGAACTAAAAACAAGTGAAAGTATACTAAAAAGAGAATCCTTTATAACAATAAGCTGGACCCCGAAAATAATGATTTAGACTTTACCCAGTAGGAGTTCTTCATTACTTTTCTCTGTACTCTAGACGGCAGCTGAATTCCTAAATTCGGAAATTTCCTAATTTACTGATTAGGAAAAAAGCTTATATACTAGTTTGCGAAATACAGAAATGAGAATATGTCCTTGGAAGTAAAAAATCTGTCTAAGAAAGTGAAATCTACGTGGGGTAGCGGAGAATTTCCGCCAGATAAACCAAATCCTTTCAATGCTCTAGAAGATAATACAAGAAAAGCTATAGTTGTTTTACTTGCCTTAAATGGTCCTATGACAGTTAAACAGATATCAGAGAAATTAGATCTAGCTCCAAGCACTATATTAGATCATATTAGAAAACTGGCTGAAGCTGGGCTGGTAAAAGAGGTAGAAGTCCCTAAAAAACAATATAAACGGGAAAAATATTACGACATAGACTTTGTTGTCTATACAGAGGAAGAAGAGAAAAAGCTGAGAGAAATTATAAGAAAGTATGCTGATATTTTAAAAGAAACTGCTAGAGTAGTTTTTGAGAAAGCATTAGATGAACTAGCGCCATGGTTTGAGAATACTTTAGCAGCAAAACACGGATTTACGTTAGAAAATGGTGAAGTAAAGCATCTAGTGTGGATTACTCTGAATGGCTTAATAGAAATATACTTATCAGAGAAAGGGGTACTAGTAGATCCATTAAAGACTCCTAAGAGACACTTCTTATATATGAAAATTAAGTCAAATTAAATATTTAATTGTTATTTTTTCAAAATATACTTATTTAAAACATATCTTACCTTAGTGCTTTCTGACCTGAAGTAAGTCAAATATATGTGTACGCTTATTTTCCATATATATGCCTTTAGTCTGCAAGATATTCGAGTTAGTTGAGCCTCTTGAATTGGAGTTTATTGCTATGAAGCTTAAGGATTTCAAGCAAGTTTACACTGAGGAAGTAGAGGGCAGGGAAATAGAGCTAGGGTCTCTTATAAAAGACTTGTCTCTACAGGAAAATATTCTAAGCGGCGTCTACGAGGATAGTTTCCTTGTAGAGCTTCCTTATAGAGGAGAATTCAGAAAAGTACCTGTTTCAAAGGAGACAAAATTCTTTTTTGTGAGCTGTGATGGCAGAGTATTCTTGATTATAGGCGACAGAAAGCTTAGAGCTAATTTCCTTGCAAATAAGTTTTCTAAAATATTGTTTGCTAAGCGTGGAGGAGTATTGGAGGCCAGGCTTAAGCCTCAAGTACTTAAAAGTCTCTACGAGTCTAAGAAAAGTGCTGTTAAAGTAATGTTTTTTGATGAAGTGAGGATACCTAATGTAAATAAGCTTTCTTTATACGGCGATAATGTCGTAGACACGAATCTTTATGCAGAGTACTTGAAGTACGGTAAAGTCTGGTACATTGTATTCGAGTACAGAGAAGGCCTAGTACTGGGCTTAACTAGAAACTGTGTTGTCACGGCTTTCTCTAAGATGAGTGAAGAAGAATTTTATCGCCTTGTCTTTGATGAAATAATTCCGTTAATTTCTACTACAGTAGAAGAAGAGTAGCTTAATCTAACTACAAATTATTGGCAGTACTAAAAATAGTCACTTACTGTGACTTACCTTTTAATATTCGATAATATAGTACTATTACATGGGTAAAAGACTTCACATATATATTTGTGGGTCAGTTGGATCTTGGGATGAGTATAATTCTTTCTACGTGGCTAGTAAGAAGTATGCTAAAGAAGTAATGTACCTTATAGCAAAGAAGCCTATGTCTATTGAAGAATTATCTGCAGCACTTAATGTTGATGCCGGCTCCTTGAAGGAAATTGTTGATGCTTTAATTAAAATAGATGCTGCTGTAGTAGAGAACAATAAAGTGAAAGCTAATTTTGTTGTTTTCTTTAGAGAAGACATATATAAAATAAGTAATTTTGCAGAAAAATATAGTAGAGAGCTTTCCGAAAAAATTATTGAGAAGTGGAGTACTATTGAAAGAAAACTGAGTGAAGTGCGCTGTGTTGAACAAGTAGGCTTAAAGAAAGTAGCTTTTGTGGTAATTGGAGCCTATGCTTTAGACTTAGATGCTCTCTCTACATTAAGAGAAAAGGGTTTAGCAATATTTAAGGAACCTAAGCCAGGCAATAGAGAATACATACTGTATGGAAGAGAATACTTTGAGGAACACATTAAGCTAATAAGTGGTCTTTACTGGGGCTGCCATAGTACTATAGTCAATGGAGTAGGCTTCTATACATTCGGGGATCATGCTGGTAGACGCTATGCTATACCTGATGTCAATTTTTCTGAAAAAATATTAGGTGAGTTTAAGTCTGAAGATGAGAGGAAATTTAGGCTTAGGGCTTCTGAACTATTAATTAAAGTGTTTAAGGAAAAGAAATGTTCTAAGGAAACTTTAGTAGAAACGAGTACTGATTCAAAAATCTTAGACTTGCTTTTAGACATGTCTTACTTAAAGGAAGAGAATACTGCACTTTTCTTAAACTATCCCGTCATACTTGAGGAAGATAACGAAAATATTGTAGCTTCAGTTGATTCAGTTGAACCTACCGTAGAGGAAGTTGCTGTAGAAAGTTATCAAGCTTTAGAAAGAAAACTACGTGACATTACTCCGCTTAAAGAAGGCTTTAGCCCTAAGCTAATATTCACAGAAGTGTGGCACTGGATATTCGGTAAAGCTAACAAGATTCTAGCAACAAAAGGCTACATATACGATCCTCTGAAAAGAAAACCTAGTGAAGGAAAATATATTGCCTGGATCCACGTAAATCCGCCGCCTAGGTTTATGTAAATTCTCAAGAATAATTTAAGCGAGCTACCAAGTACTAAGTTGCAGGTAAGTTTTAATGCTAGAGGGCAGGTGTTCAATTTGAGAAAATGGTATTAAAGTATGTTTTCGGACCAGTTCCTTCCCGCCGTCTCGGACGTTCTCTTGGAATAAATAATCTTCCTTCAAAAATATGCACTTACTCCTGTATATACTGTCAGGCTGGACGCACACTTCTCCTCACTAGTGAAAGAAGGCCTTACTCTGAGCCGGAGAAAGTGGCAGAGGAAGTCGTGACTGTAGTAGAGAGACTCGGCGGTCAAATAGACTATGTCACATTTGTGCCTAATGGTGAACCTACACTAGACTCTAATTTAGGCGAGTCTGCTAGCATGATTAAGCGGAAGGTAGAGGTGCCGTTAGCTATTTTAACGAATTCTTCTCTTCTTTCAGACAAAAGTGTTAGAGAGGATTTAATGATATTTGATTTAGTTTCGCTTAAAGTTGATAGTGTTGTAGAAAGTACTTGGAGGAAAATAAATAGGCCTCATAAAAACTTAGTTCTTCAAAAAATACTAAGCGGATTACTAGAATTTTCCGATAACTACACCGGAATTCTTCTTACTGAAACTATGCTTATCGAAGGAATAAATAGCTGCGAAGGAGAGTACTTTAAAGTAGCGGATTTTCTACAAAAACTTAATCCTGATAAAGTGTATATAGCTGTACCTACAAGGCCTCCGGCAGAATTGTGGGTAAAGCCTGCTTCAGAAGAGGAATTGACCAAAGCATACATTATTTTCCAAAGCAAATTGAAGTGTTCAATAGAGTTACTTACTGGAAAAGAGAAAGGAGAATTTATTTCACTAGAAGATCCGGTAAAGTCTCTTTTATCAATTACGTCTGTTCACCCAATGAGGCTGAAGGATGCTTATCGTCTTCTTAGCAGGAAAGGTGATCCCTATGCAATATTAAGTGAGCTTAAGTTAAAAGGTGATGTAAAAATAGTGGAGTATAGAGGAGAAAAATTTGTTATTAGGTCTTTTAGGCAGTTTAAAAAGATTTCTTAGAGACTTAAGGGAAGTTCTTCAAGAGAATACTTCTGCTTAGTTCTTAAAGCCTTACTTGTATTTCCTAGTATTATGTATTTGTGTCTCCAGCAAAGCTCTAGAATTTAATTTAGTTTAATAGAGACAGTGGTCTAAATGAAAGTTAAGCTTATTGCATGGAATAAGCCAGAGGAAGATGATTCGCGAAAATTAGTTATACTAGCTGTTAAAGTTTCATGTGGTAAAGTGAGAGAAAAGGGTATTGACTACTATATTGAGCGGAACTATAGTGACAAAGATTATAGAAAATGGCTTATTGATGCTTTAAAGTATCCTTCAGTGCTAGAACATCTTGTATTTACGTTTTATATAGAGGGTATTAGTAGAGTATGTTCACATCAGCTAGTTCGCCATAGATTAGCTTCCTACACTCAAGAATCTCAGCGGTATAGTGAGTCCTATATGAAAAAAGCTGTAGAAAAAGTAGCGCATATATGTTCAAAGAAACTTAAAGAAAACTACGATTATTATTCAAGACTAATAGAGGAATTTTTAAAAATTGCTGAAGAAAAACAAGGTGAATACAGGAACTTAGTTATTGCGGCGGCACAGGAAGCTTTTGTTATTCCCTGGAGTCTTTCGCTTAAAGAAAAGTACTGTTTAGCTAGAAGCTACTTAGAGAGTTTAGCTGAATACTATAGACTTTTAGCTAAAGGTGTTAGAAAAGAAGATGCTAGGTTTATTATACCTCAGGCTATTAAAACTGCTTTAATAATGACCGTAAACTTAAGAGAATTGCTTCATATAGCTAAATTGAGGCTAAGTGGTACGGCTCAATGGGAAATAAGAGAACTTGTGAAAAGAATGATTGAAGAGGTCAGCAAGATTGTTCCAGAGATAACTAACTTAATTAAGAGTTATAGAGAGTAATAATTATCTTATAATTTGAGTTGCTTTTATGTAGTTTTCGAGCTTTTCTACAATTTCTTTAATACTTCTTTCGCCTAGTACCATAGGTCTATTTGATATGAATGCAGGGAGTTCTTCTGCTTTAAGTATTCTAACGCTTCTATGCTCATACACTTCTGACCTACAGTCTACTAGAGCTACTACTGCGTCGACCCATGTACCTAGAATAGATTTATGTAGAAATGTAGCTGCTCTCTTGACTTGACTTACTGGGTCTGTTGATAAGGGCCTTACTCCGTGGCTTGTTTTAACATACCATTGGTCATCTTTGACGAAAAGTGTTCCTCCAGCTATTCTCTTTACTTCAATAGCAAAAACTCCTGTAGGTCCCACTACTACTGCATCTATATCTCCTGAATCCTTGATGTAAACATTGAAGAATGCATGGTATCTATCCGGAAGTCTAGTTAGTTCTTCAGCTACTTTCTTCTCACCTATTATGCCACTTGTATAGCTCTGAATTACTTTTAGTCCTACTATTATCGGTATTATACCGACTATTACGGCTAATAGCAGTTTAAGTGGCTCTAGCTCCTGAAAGGGAACAGGTATAAACAATACGACTAATGCGAAGCTACCTATAGATGTTATTGCTAGGACAAAGAGTAGCTGAACCAGTTTGTCGACTGGTATTTCTGCAGGCTTGTTGTGTACTATTACCACGTACAAATAGTAACTCGGAGGAAATAAAAACTCTTCAGTAAGCTTTTTCAGTCTTTCGCTTGTAAATTGATTTTTAGGGTATTGCTCTGTGGGACAGTGGGGCTAAGTAATTTAAATAGATAGTGCGTTAAGTGAAGGAAGTAATATGAGTAGCTACGAGGCAGTTTTGCCCGCGTTGTCTTCGGCTGTAGCTAGCGGAGCTGCAGCAATACTTCTTAAGCACAGTACTAGAGGAATTAAGCCTATTTTAGTGAACTACATTAAGGCGGCTGCAGGTAGTCTGACGCTGGGATTAACTGTATTGGTTTTTGCTTGGAACGAGCTTGTCTCAATAAGTTTGAAAGACCTTATTTTAGTGGCTTTCATAGGCTTAACAGGACCCTTTATTGCATGGTTTCTTTACATAAAGGCTCTCTCAATAGGAGACGTTAGTTTAGTGCATCCTATAGTAAACACTTACTCGCTTTCAGCAATGTTATTTAGCTTTATTTTACTTAAGTCTCCTATTAAAATAGAGCACGTAGCTGGAGCACTATTTGTCGTAATTGGAATAAGGCTTCTTGCTGAAAAAGGTAAAAGGGGAAAACTTCTCGCTCCAATGTTGCTTGCTTTAGCTGTTTCGCTTATTTGGGGACTTAATACTGTTTTGTTTAAAATAGCTTTGGCTAGAAGTGGGCCTCTAGTACTTTCTTTTCTTCGAGTATTCTTTGCTTTTATTTTCATGACTCCCGCAGCTTTAAGACAGTTGAGTGGAGTTAGCATTAAGTTAAAGTATGTGGGTTCGGCTTCTTTAGCTGGTCTTGTTTCAGACTTTATTGGAGTTTTTCTGTGGCTTCTTTCACTTAAATTAGGTGAAGTTTCTGTTGCTGCTACTATATCGGCTTCATCGCCTATATTCTCGGCTATGTTCTCTTGGAGTATTTTCGGCGAGAAAATAAGTAGAAGGAGGGCTCTTGGAATAATTTTGACTGTAGCTGGTATTTGTGTAGTATCTGCTACCTGAAGTCAAGTATTTTGATTTGATTATTTTCAATTATTTTATTTAGAACCCTATTATACCATTTTAAAGCCTTTTTAATGACTTTAGGATATTTTTCTAAATTAATGTTTGACTGCGGATAGGCTAATACTTCTGCTGACTGACTGTCTTTTTCGCGTAGAGTAGTTCTTTTCAGGTATTTTGAGAAGAGGTAGAAGCCACAGCAGTCTGGTGTATTGTCTATTAAAATAGGTTCTTTACAGGTAGCTATTTTGATTCCTATTTCACGTGCTATACTCTTTATTTCAAGAAGCTTTTCTTTTCTGTAGCTTAAAGGAGGCTTTATTATTTTCGAGTATGCGCTATAGGCGTCCCAGTAGAGAGTGTAAGGTGTTTTGTCCAGTGCGTGTTTTTTGAAGAGGTTTAGCAGATCTATGTTTGTTCTTAAATACTCTACAATAACATGTTTTATATTAGCGTTTTTTAGTTCCCTGAAAGCATCTTCTATTACTTCAGGTATATCGCTTAATCCGGGGATAAGTGGCTGATATCTAAATACTACGGGTACTTTTTCACGAGAGAGGTTTTTAGCTAAGTCTAATAGTTCAGTAAATGAAGGGGCTTTAGGTTCAAGTTCTTCTATCTTGAAGGGGGAAGCCGAGCTAAGTTGAACTACTAGTAGATTTCTTGTCGATAGTTCTTTGAGAACTGTTATCCAAGGATCTTCTGCTATTAGTGTGCTTTTAGTATTCACTATAATCGGGTACTCGTGTCTAAGAGCTACGCTTAGCACTAAGTAGCTTACTTTATGTGTTTTCTCTATTTCTTGAAAGGGATCGACTAGAGTGGAGAGTCTAAAGGGGTAAGGGTGTAAGTTATATTTCTTTATTCTCCTGGCTACTTTATTGAATAGTTTAATGTGCTCTTCTATAGGTCTTGGCGCTGTTTCGCTTAAATACCATTTTCCATAGCAGTAGACGCACTCGAAGCCGCAGCTAGTGTAGGGCTCTATTCTGAATATAGAGTAGCACAGCGAGGCTATGATTGGAGAAGGCTTAATTACTAAGTCGGGGTGTTTCATTTCTAGTTTTCTAGAGGAGTAAGTTGATATATTGTTTGCTTTCGGAAAACTAGATTTAAATATTCTTGTTCAGTGATAGTGAACAGATGTTTATAAATTCTGTAAACCCCTGGTAGACTGGAAGTATAGAAGAAGACCCGGATTACTCTAAGTGGCTTAAGAGAAAAGTAAAGTGGGTGCCTTCGGAAGCAAATACTATAGTAAGCTCTATTAGAGATGAAGGGACTCATTTAAATTTCATAATAGGTCCACGGCAAGTAGGTAAAACTACTGGAATTAAAATAGCTGTAAGCAAATTATTGAATAAAATAGAGGCTAGAAGAATATTCTATTATAGATGTGATCTTATAAGTGACTACAAAGAATTACTTGAAGTTATTCAAAGCTACTTAAGGCTTACTCAAGCCTGGGATATTAAGGAATCAAAAGTAATGTTCCTAGATGAAGTAAACATGGTTAAAGAATGGTGGAGAACAATAAAGCATCTAATTGACACAGGGGTTTTCCAAAACGTCAACATATTTTTAACAGGATCATCTAGCATAAAGTTACTCAAAGAAACTGAAAGATTTCCTGGCAGAAGAGGACTAGGCAAGGACATATTCTTTCTTCCTCTATCTTTTAAAGGATACTTGCAGATAGCTAATAGAAAGCTTTACAGCGAAATTGAGCATACTTTAATTAAAGTAAAAGCAAGAAACTTAAGCGAAGCACTAGATACTTGCCTGCTGCTACAGCCCTACTTACATGAACTAAATAGAGTTTTCTTAGAGTACATCGAGTGCGGAGGATATCCTCTCTCCATACTAGAGCGCTTCGGAGAAGAAAAGGGAGCTTCGGAAAGCTTACTTGCTTCAATTAGATACGATGTGGAAAGAGCGGGGAGAAATATAGGAGTATTTAAAGATGTTTCAAAGTATCTTCTTCAAGCAGTACCATCTCCTATTTCATTAGATAAAATTGCTAGAGAGGCAGGAGTAAGTAAAGCAACGTGCCAAGAATACATTCAGCTTGCAGTAGATCTATTTCTCTTAATTGCCTTAAGATACATAGACCCATACAGGCTACAGCCAGTTCCTAGGAAAGAGAGAAAATACTGTTTCATAGATCCGTTTATCTACACTGTTTTCTCAGAGTGGTGCGACGTTACTGTTAAAAAGGAGCATGTAGTTGAGGCAGCGGCTATAGCCCACATACTGAGGCTAATTGACTGGAGGAAAGTATACGAGAATACAGTCTACTACTGGTGGAGAAATAGAGCTGAAGTAGACTTAATAGTGAAGGTCGATGGAAAGCCGCTGGGATTCGAAATAACATGGAGTCCTTTCAAAGAAACAGTATCAGCTGTAGGCAAGATAAAGAAAATAGTCCTCTTAGATAGAGAAGAACTAGACTTAAATAAGAGAAGAATTCCTCTCGTGCTTTTCCTTCTAGTAGCAGAGCTAAAGAACATTAAGTTCAATTAGTTTTAAATACTCCGTATTTATGGGCAGCCCTATATAAAGCAATAATATTTTCTATAGGAACTTCTGGCTGAAGAGCGTGACCAGGACCTAGAATAAGACCCGTCGGTCCAAGTTTCTCTATTCTCTCTTTAACTTCTCTCACCACATCTTCTACAGTACCAAAAGGCATTGTTCTCTGAATAGATATCGTTCCGTCGAAGCACAGCTTGTCTCCATAAAGTTCTTTAAGCTTATAGACATCCATGCACTCAGGCTGAACAGGATTCAGTATATCTACACCTATTTCAACCAAATCAGGTATAATAGGCTCTATCCAGCCATCGCTGTGGAAAACAAAGTATGTTCCTCTCTTGTGAGCCAAATTTGCTAGTTTAACGTATATCGGCTTAAGATACTTTCTCCACATAGCTGGAGAAATCATCATTCCTTTCTGCATACCCACGTCATCTCCATTAACTATAGCGTCTACACCAGCATCAAGAAGAATCTTAGCCTGCTCTTCGGCTATCCTATAGAGTTTACTAAGAATATACTCTACTTTACTCGGCTCAACGATCATTAGCTTTAAGAACTCATTAAAGCCTGTAAGCTTCCAGGCAGTCTCGAAACACTGTAAAACACCGCCGTAAACAAAGTAGTCTTCATACTTTTTCCTGAACTCCACTACTCTATCGTAGTCTTCTTCTCTAACTTCGGGCCAAGGGTATTCTTCGAGAGACATGTGCTGAAGAGGATACTTGCAGTAAGTATATGTGTGAGTTTTCCCGGGAACCCATATAGTCTCAAAGCCGAAAATACTTCTCCTAATCTCTTTATCGCCTATACGTTTAACAACATAGCCTCCTTCCTTCCATTCAACTTCGCCTTCAGGCTCAAAACCTCCTTTAAGCCCTATACCAGTGCCTACGATATCTACTCCAAGCACCTTTATTAAGTGATCATAATCTTTAACACCTAAGGCTTCCTTAAGTTTCTCTAAAGGCTCGGGCCTAATTCTCAAAACTAGAGGAACTCTATCGGGTACTTCGTATTCTACAGCTCTAATACATCTTTCTCTAGGCTTAAGCACATTTCTATAAATAAACAAGCATTTATAGAACTACTCGGCTATTTCTTCAAGCATCTTGCCTTTAGTTTCTTCACCCAGCAGTATTACAGCGAAACCAGCTATCCAGTGAACTAGTGCAAATACAGCAAAAGCCCACACTAATTCTTCTCCAGCAATAGCCATTAAGTACCCAGTTACAGCTGGAGCCAGTATACCAGCTATTCTACCAACACTACTTGCTGCTCCAGCTCCAGTACCTCGGACTCTTGTAGGATAGAGTTCGGGAGTGTATGCGTAGAGAATAGACCAAGCACCCAAATTAAAGAAAGATATAACAATACTACTGAGCAGAATCGAGTTTATATCATGTGCAGTACTCATTACCAAGCACGCTAAACCAGCTATAATCAAGTAAGTTGATAAAAGAGGTTTACGGCCAATTTTATCAAGTAAAAGTACTGCGCTATAGTAGCCTGGAATTTGCGCCAACGTAACTATGAGAGTCCATTCAAGAGTTTTTACTATCTTGAAGCCGAGTTTGCTGTAGTATATCGATGGAAGCCATAAAAAAATTCCATAGTAAGTATATATGAGCGAAGACCAAAGAATCCACAGTAAAAGAGTCCTATGCCAGTATTTTACGCTAAATAGTTCTTGAAGAGCCTTAATAAAAGTCAATTTAACATACTTTATTTCAATATATTTTAAATTGTTTACAGGAAGACCTAAGTTTTTTAAAACTTTTTTAAGTTCGGGAATATTTTTCTTTTCAAGCAAATATCTTATAGACTCTGGAAGATGCTTCACAATAAAGGGGAGCAGAGCTAGAGGCGCGAGAGCTATGCAGAAAGTAAGTCTCCAACCGTAGGCTGGAATAATAAAGTATCCTGCTAAAATACCTGCAAGAACTCCCCAAACCCAGGCTGTTTCAGTTAATCCAACAAATCTTCCTCTATATTCACTAGGAATATACTCCGCCAAATATACTCCTGGTAAAATCAGCGTACCTCCTAATCCTACTCCAGCTAAAATTCTCAGTAAAGAAAGTGTAGCAGGATCTAGCGCTAAAGCATTCATAGCAGTAAAAAGCGAAGAAATAGTGACCATAATAATTAAAGTCTTTTTTCTACCTATAACATCAGATAAATAACCTGACATTACTGCACCAATAAACATTCCCAAAAAACCTGAAGCTAAAATTATTCCAGTTACAAGCGGATCTAGTTTCCATTCGGATTTAATTACAGGTAACGCTACTGAAATAAGCATAATGTTCATTGCTGCAAGCCCATAGACAGTAAAGCAGATTACTAGAAGCTTTATGTGGAAAAGTCTAACACCTGTTTTCTCGAGATATTCTAGTAGAGCCATACTACGTAAATAGTGTACACAAACTATATTAAATCCTATTTTAACGATTTTTCTCTGACTAGACAATAGTTAAGAACTATTAGTAGAGTTTTCTCCACAGCTTCACTTGAATGATTTCTTCTTTAAATGATTTACTTAAAGTAGTTTTAGAGCAGTTTAAAATTAAGCTGCTTTAGTGAAGAATACAGGTAAGTCCTTAACATCTACTTTGCTTTCAACACTTTTTGTACTAAATAAAGGAGCTATGGGCAAGTATATTAGGAGAGTAAAAATAGAACTTGTGAAGTCTGTTAAGGAGTATGTAGAAAAGGCTCGTGAAATTAGGCGTAAGCGTGCTGACTGGAATTTTATTAATAGTCAACCAGAACCCATTAAAAGCGCCCTAATATACTATATTGAGACAGGAGACTTCAGAACAGCTTCTAAGCTAGCTGGGCTACAAGTAAACGATTTCTTGGACTTAGCCTATAAGGCTAAAATACCAACAGTTACTTAATACTATTTAGCTAAAAAAGACAGTATTTTCTCACATATCTGCGATGGAACAGTATTCCTGTTACTTAAATCAAGGACGTACAGCTCTACATCACTCCTCCTCTTAATAGATCTCGCGAAAGGATCTCTATCAGCTCTAATATGAATAGTAGCTACTACTGGTTTCCCGGAGTCAAATGCCTTGAGAACAGCGTCCTTAAATTCTCTCGAATAAAGCTCCATAGGCCCTATTTCGTCAATACATATTACGTCAGCTTTCTCGACAGCCTTGAGTATAGCCTGAACACCTACATTATTCAAGTCATTTAAGTTAACAGTATATTTACCTACGCGAGGACCAGACTTAAACTCTACGTGAGCTAACCATCCCTCACGGTTTTCGAGAAGATCTCTTATCTTGAATCCAATTCTCCTGCCTCTTTCTCTTACTTCGAAAGTAACCATGCCTCCTACAACATAGCCTCTTTTGCTGAGCATATCAGCTATCTTGTAGATAGCTGTAGTTTTACCGATACCTGGTCTACCTGTAATAAGGAAACACTTCTTGTTCACGCCAAAGAATACGCGGCAGAAATATAATAGCTTACAGTTTACTCCACAATACTTTTGAAGAAGGGTTCAAGAATATAGTGATGATTGGAGTAAACATAGTCGTATTTGTTACTACTTCTAGTGAAAAAGAGGCCTCTGAAATAGCCTGCTATCTCGTAGAAAAAGGCCTAGCTGCATGCGTTAACATAATAAAAGGTGTATCCTCGGTCTATGTTTGGAAAGGAAAAGTAGAGGAGAGCAGAGAGTGTCTTCTAGTAATAAAGTCTAGAATAGACTACTTCGAGAAACTGATTAACGCTATAAAAGAAAAGCACAGCTACGAGGTTCCCGAAATAATAGCTTTACCCATAATAGCGGGAAACAGAGAATACATCGATTGGCTAAACAATTCACTACACTAGCACTTTAACTATTTGTTTAGCTTTAATTGTATTTGGTTTTATAAAGAGATCTTTATTACTTTATTTTGGGCATAGTAGCTTACCCAAGTTTTTCCACAGTAGCATGTCCATGTATCGTAGGGCTCTGTGTCTGCTTTAATGCCTTGACCTAGTACGTAGAAGGATGTAGAAGACTCTATTTTTGTTTCATCTATGGCTAAGTATTCTTCTTTGCCTGGAGTACACATCAGCATAATGTTTATGGGTTTTCCCTCAAGTTTTTCTACTATTCGTATTGGAACTAGTGTTTCTTCTTTAAAGGGCTTTACTTTATCTACTTTAATAACGTACTCTTTATCAGTTTTCTTCACTATGCTTACTTCGCCTACTGCTACGGAAGAACATATGCCGTCTTTGTAGCATAGAGTTAGGCTAGCGTAAGGTTCTTTAGAGTCGGGGCCTGCTGAACCGTTTATTAAGACATCTATGTTTCGTAGATTATTGTAGAGAACTTTATGCGTGTGTCCTGTAAGTGTACAGACTATATTAGTGTTTTTAAACACCATTACTGCGTGAGGATACCACTGGTCGAGTGGGTGGTGAGCCGCAATTATTTTTGTTGAAGTGTCTTCAGTTAGTCTTCTTTTGAGCCACAGTAGGTCATTTAGTGATAGAAAGTAGTGGCTTGTACCTGGTATTACTTCTTCTTCGCTGAAAGTATCGAAGGCTATTATCTTGAAGGCTCCTGCCTTAAAGCACCATAGTCTTTCGCACCAGTCGTAATAGTACTGGCAGCCCGGGTCTACGTCGTGGTTTCCTTTAACCCAGAGCATATTAGGGAGCTTATCTTTCATATAGTTCCAGGCACAGCTAAACCAGTTTTCCTGGACTGAAGGTGATCTATATTCGCCAGAGCCATTTACGATATCTCCTATAACTATTGAGAGAGAAGGATTACATTTAGACAAGATATCTACTATTTTAGCCGGGTTGGGTGGAACAAAGTCTGTGAAATGAGGATCTGCAAACCATCCTAACATTATTGGGTGTAATTGAACGAAAGATGCTGTTAGCTTCGATAAAGAGTCGACAAACATGTTTCCTTTGCTGCAGTCTCCGTGAATACACCAAAGCGATGAATCTACGTATACTCTAGCTTTTTCTTCAACTGCAATAAAGTCTTCTATTATTCTATATTCGCCTGTAGGTACCTTAAATACTCCTCTCACAGAGTGCTTAGCTAGCTACTATTTAAATAACTTCGGATAGAGCACGTTATACATCTTTGTGTAAACTGAACTAGATAGTGGTCGAAGAAGAGCATACTATCTTCTGCTTTCAAAACTTTGCGAGAAGCGGCGTAGATATCTCCTAGAGCATATGGTGTCTTTAGTAGAGCTAGTTTCGTGGAAGAAACTAGATTCGTGGAGGATATTTTCTGACAAGAGGTATAGGCTTAATTTGTTTTGCTTTCTGCGAAATCTTATACAGTGCTTTTGCGTATATTTTGCCGAACTCTGTTAAACATACTTGTTTTTCTCTGCCTGCGTGAAGCTTGTATACTAGTCCTTTTCTAACTAAGTCGTCTATCATGCGGCTGTATCTGTTTTTCACGACATTGTCTCGCGGATTTTCTCCACACCACTCTATAAGGTCTTTGATGGCGTTCGCTTTTCCTCCTTTCTCATAGAGAGTAATTAGTATTTTCTCGGCGAGCCACTTCTCGTTTTCGTCGAGAAGCTCTAGTCTTTCTTCAGGAAGCATTAGCTGCAGTGGCTCTAAGCCGCGCTTATTGTCTTTTTCCTCAACCCACTCCTCGAATTTAGGTGTACCGGGCTCAGGTATGAATTCTCCTCGCTCTATTGTAGGCACTACGTACAGGTATACTTTAGGGTGCATGAGTGCAATAGTAGTGACGCAGGCGACCATTTCTGGAGGCATCGATGTTATGTCCATGTATACTTCTCTGCCTTCACTTACTTCGCTGTGTACTAGCGGATATAGCTTAGAGAAAACGTTTTCGAAGCTGACGGGATTTACTTTCACTGGCTGTGGTCTGAAAAACGAAAGTATTTTGTACAGTTTTTTAGCATTTCTGCGTGATACTGCGCCATATCTGTCTTTTTTCATGTCGTAAAGAATGTATACTTTCTCTATCGGTTTTAAGCGTCTCAAGTACTCAAAGCCATCTAAGGCCAGTGTGGGATTGAAACAGACGTATAGCACTACTACGACCATGGGGAGCACTCAGTTAAAGATATATTCTTACGGTAACATTCTCGCATTATACTAATATATATTTTTCTGACAGTAACTAAAGTCTCCATAACAGTAACTATTTTGCGTGACTATCACCTTGGGTTCCTACATGGGATAGTATCAGAAAAATGTGACTATCTATGGTGGAGCTGTTTCTATCACAGGTATGCGACGGCATCACTTTTTTATGATTTTCATTAGAATTATATTATACTTTCAGTATACTCTCTCTCGTGAGGCTTCAAGGGGCTTTCAGAGAAGATGTAGTGAAAACTGATATCAACATGGTTTTAGATAAACTCAGGCTAGTTTACTTGAGGCGTAAAGCTAAAGCCTTAATCGATGAAGAGGAAGTATACCCTGTCCTTAAAGTTAAAAACAGGAGGATTACTGGTCTTCCTATTAGGCCTAGCAGACTTAAAGTACTTGAAGTTATTCCTCACTCGAAGAGAGTTCTTTCAGTTGATGCTGGACTGAAAATTCTCTTTGACTGCGGTACTTTCAAAATTATTTTAGCTAAAGTAGCCGCCGGAATGTGGGTTGGTAGAGAAAAAGTGCTGGAGCCAGAGCCTATTAAGAGAATAACTCTTGTATGGGATAAGTTTGAGGCAGCTGAGTGGCTTCTCCGCGTAGAAATAGAGGCTTTGCTGAGCATAGTTCACTTGCTTAAAGCAGGAGACTACTGTATACTCGATAGATGCTTAATGGCTGTACCTGCGTTCCGTAAAAGCACTAAAGAGTTTTTCGAAAAATTAGACGACACTCTGAGCAGTAGAGGAGCTATACTCGTAGGAGTATCTAAAGCCAGCCAGCTGAAGCTAAATACTGGAGAAAGCCTCATAGGGTATCTTCTACACCTCGCCGACAGGAGGCTTAGAGGAGTACCTTGGTACTACTACCCTATTTTCAGGGAGTCAGAGCTCCCTCCATGGTACTTAGGCAGTATATGTGTAGCTAAGCTTGATCCAGACGTAGAGCATGCTTTCAGAATAGATATTTCTAGAAAAGCTCTAGCTTCAAGAGATATAGGAGATATTCTCGGCGAACTAGCGTATCTGCAGGATCCTGCTACACCCGGCTATCCTTACCCAGCTAAAGGGGTGCACGATATGACGAAAATCAGTGAAGAAGAGCTAGAAATGGAGAGAATGCGTTTTCTCGAGCTCCTCGACGAGGAAGGTTTACTGAAGAACTTTATTGCCGATGTCCGTAGCGTGACTTTCAAGGAGCGCTACTTGTGGAGGAGGTAGCTATGAAAGTAGGTGTTGTAGTCTGGGCTGAAGGCACTACAGTAAAGTTCAGGATAAGAGAAAAGGCTCTAGTAGAGAGAGGACAGTTGCTAAAAGTAGACACTAAGTACGCTAAATTCATTTTAAGAGTCTACGACTTTAAGCCCGAGAGCCTGCTTACTCAAGCCGAAATAGCTAGGCTTAGCAAGAAGAAAGAGGATGGCGAAAACATCGAGATATACGACAAGGGCTTAAGGCTCTATGATACAGCGCTAGCAACTATTATTTGCCAAATAGACTCTGAGGGACACGTCCACGGACCCACGACAGTTCCCCCTCTTTTTAGTGAAGTAGAAACTCTTAATAAGCACGACTTAGAGCAGCTCCGCTTAGATACAGGAGACCTTCCGATAGGGTACATTAGAGTAGGCCATAAGACGTCAGAAGCTATCGTCGCGTTAGACGGAGCGAAAACTATACCTCACCATATACTAGTCTGCGGAGTCACTGGCGCAGGTAAAAGCAATCTAGGTAAAGTTCTAGCTTACTCAATTATGAGAACTAAAGGAAAATATAGCCTCGTGCTCTTCGACTGTGAAAGCGAGTACTTTCAGGGTGCTAGTCCAGCTCAGCTAGGACTTGTTCACGCGCCTGAAGCAGAAGACTACTTGCTCTACGTAACTCCCCGCGTACAGGAGCCGTGTAAACTGAAAGTAACCATAATGTATAAGGGAGCTGAAATTGAGCGCAGAGTAGAAGCTTATCCCCTAGCAATAGGCTATGATCAGCTTAAGCCAGATGACTTTACTCTAACAGGAGAGTTTACTCACCCACAGGAAGAACTGCTCTGGCTAATATACAAGCTCAGGAAAAGAGACTGGCTTAGCTTCCTCCTAGAAGCGCCTCCAGACATGATTTACCGCTTTGTAAAGAAGCTTGCCGCTAAAAACACTATAAATACTCTTAAAAGAAAGCTAAAACACTTGCTAGGCTCGGGAGATATATTTGTAGAAGATGCTCCGCCATTCAATACTCTTGACGCCATAATAGGGGCTGCTATGAGAGGATGCGTTGTGCTAATCGATATACCTTATGCTACTGAAGGCGAAGAAAAGCTTTTGGCGACAGCAACAGCTAGAAGAATATTCGATACATATGAGAAGCTGAGAAAACATGCTCCCGAAGACTGGGAGAAACTCCCCTACGTACTTATAGCAGTAGAGGAAGCTCACAGATACTTGTCTAAAACAAGTCTTACTTCAACAGGCGAGCTTAGAGAAAACATTTTCTCAATAATAAGTAAGAGAGGAAGAAAATACAAAGTAGGCGCGCTCTACATAACGCAGATGCCCGGAGAACTCATAGAGCCCGTGATAAGACAGAGCCTCACTAAAATAATACTCCCGCTGCCCACTAAGCCAGACTACACACGCATAATAGAGTATTCGCCTTATTTAGATGAGGCTTCACAGGAAATAAAAACGCTGGATAAAGGAGAAGCACTACTAGTATCGCCTCCCTCTGGTATAAGGTTCGCTGTACCGATTAAGGTGTTCTCGTATGAGGAGCTAGTAGGAAAGAGGTTAAGTGAAGAAATAGCATCTAGGTATACTCCTGCGCGGAAAATAAGGCGATTTAAACCTCTCAAGAAAATAAACGAGGAGGCAGTAGTCTTAAGCTAATACCTCAAACTTCTTGAGAACTACAAACCCGGCTTTTGGAAATAGGCTGTAGAACATTTCGTAAGCCTCATTAATGTCTATTTGTAGTTACTAATAGGTTTGAGTATTAAGAGGGAACTTAAGTTAAAGGAGTGGAAGGAGGCTATAAAAGAATTTGACAGAATAGTTAGCTTAATTGAAGATATATTAAGAAAGCGTGTAGACCCCTTTACGGTCGATATCTCTGAGCTTTTAGAGAAAATGCGTTTGCTTTTAGAAAAGTACGGCGATGAAGTTCTCCTAGTGGATATTGAGGCTTTATGCAAAATAGTTGACTTGATTAAGGAGCAGGAAGAATGGCTTCAAAATGAGTCTCTTGTTTTAAGTCTCGGTCCATTCTTTGCTTTAGCGAGAATAAAGCAGATGAGTGTTGAGGAAATAGCAGAGAAATTCTGCGCGTCCTGGACTCCTATTGCTTATAGAGACCAAGCATCTATTTCTACCTTAATGAAGGCTTTAAATTACTTAGATGCACTCAAGAAATTTCCTAAAACAGTAGATTTCTCGCTTAGCAGTGAATACGAGCTCGATAGAAGTTCCTTAAATTTAGAGTTTTTAAGCGACGAAGACTTTAGAGAGAAGCTTGAGACTTTAGAGAAAAAGATTAAAGAAGTTCTTGAAGAGAAAGAAGAAGTTGACTACTGGGATTTAGTTATCGACAGGAGTTTTGAGCGGTCTTTAGAGAACATGATTATTTTATCTCATTTATGTAGCAGAGGAGTTATTTCAATTAAAATAAATCCTCTTTCAGGAGAAATAAAAATAATGAAGCCTCGCAGAAAAAGTGAAAATTATTCTGTGGCACTTGTATTTAATTACGAGACGTGGGTGAAGAAAATTGCCGAGAAAAAGAAAACTAGAGAAAAAAGTTAAGCGCTTAATAGCGGTTCTCTTCTTGAGAAGCAGAAGCAGGCCAGGCGTCAGAGGATACGAGTTAAGGAAGTTTCTAGGAGAAAACTACATGGAAGTAGTGAGAGCAGCTCAAAGAAAGCTAGAAGACTTAGGACTCGAGATAAAAGCAGTTACCGACGACGGGAAAATACTAGATATAAGTAGCGAGGAAGATTTTAGTGAAGCTCGCTTCGTGTTAGTTGTTAGAGAAGAGCTTAAGCCCGAGGAACTTAAGAGCTGTGGCTGGAGAATAGACGATATTGCTGTGCTAGCTACAGCCATAATCTATATTCTCTCGCTCAGAGGAAAAGCTCCTAGAGAAAATATAGTGAACTTGCTTAAAGATAAAATTCCTGAATGGAGAGTGAATACAGCGTTAGATAGGTTCATTAAGGCAGGCTATCTTGAAGAAGAAAATGATTTACTCAAGCTAGGGTGGAGAACTTACGCTGAAGTCAACTTAGAGAAATTGATGACGTTATTTCGAGCTCCGAATGAGTAGTTTGAGGTCTATTAACCATCTCCAGAGAGGCTTAACTTCTATTTCTCTATTATCTTCTAGTATTTTGTCTTCTTGACTCCAAGTAACTATTACCAGTTTTTTGCATTTAAGTTCTTTTGAAGCTTTAACAAGGGTTTTTACTTCTCTTTTCCATTGTTCTCTATCATCGTATCTCAAGTAGTATGTAACTTGTATAAGTTGTTTAACTTCACCTTTATCTACTATAATAAAGTCTACTTCATTATCGTTGATTTTATAATAAAATATGTTTTCGTTTTCAATAAATCCTCTTTTTCTAAGCTCCATGAAAACTAAGTTTTCTAGTAATTGACCTTGCATTTCGGGAGTAATTACATTGTATACTCTAGCGAGGCCATTATCTACGACATAGATTTTTGGAATACTTTGCTCAACTATTCTTAGCGAGTAGGAGAAGCGTCTTAAAGGGAAGGCTATGTACGCGTCGTTCATATAGTCTAAGTAGCTATAGAGAGAGTTTTTGCTTATTCTAAGTCCTAGAGATTTCATGTAGTTAGCTACCTTATTAATTGAAAAGTATCGTGCAAAACTAGTGAAAACTATTTTGAAGAATAGTTTAACAGTATCTATTCTTCTGATCTTATATCTTTCTACAATATCTCTATAGAACATTACTTCCGCGTATTCTCTTAATATTTTTTCTTTTTCTTCTCTGAGAATTACTTCAGGAAATCCTCCATATTCTAAGTATTTTTCTGCTTCTCTTTTTATAGCTGCTTCTTCTCTTGATGAAAAATACTTGCCTAAGGGCAAATTTCTTGCTTTAAGTACTTCAGTAAAAGTAAACGGGAAAATTTCATAAACTACTGTTCTCCCCCTTAAAAGAGACGCTATTTCTTTAGATAAAAGCCTTGAAGAAGATCCAGTTATGTAAACCAGTATTCCTTCTCGTTCAACAGCTCTCTTGACAAAACGCTCCCATGAATCTACTTCTTGAATTTCATCTAGGAATAAGTATACTGGTTTTTTACCTAGAATTTCGCGAGAGACTTTAAGTAGGAGATCTAAGTCTTTTAGACTAGGAGGATATATTCTATCGTCGTCTAGAGGAAAGAAGATCGAGGGACTATCTTTTCTAATTTTTTGATATAGGTAAAGTAGGTAGAAAGTTTTGCCAGCTCTTCTAGGACCGACTATAGATATGGCTTTCCTAAAGGTGTAGTCTAAAGGCACTTTGAGTTCTCTTTCTATAATTTCTTCTTCTTTTTCCTGAAATTCCTTTATTATTTGACCTATAGCGTATTCTTTGCTCATTTGTTAAGTATAAAGGGAAACTTTCTATAAAATATTTCCCTCTATACTGGAAACCTCAAGTTCTCTCAGCTCACCATTTTCTAAGATAAATGCTTTTTCTGCTATTGAAAATATGCGTTTTCTATGAGAAGCTATAATTATTTTTGTTTTACTAGAGATTTCTTTAAGTAAGTTAAGCACAAGAGACTCTTTTTTAGAGTCGAGGTTCGCTAAAGGCTCATCGAGTAGCAGGTATTTAGGCTCTACTACAATAGCCCTAGCTAAAGCTACTAGCCGCGTTTCTCCAGCTGACAGTTCACGCGACTTTCTTTCTAGTAAATGCTTTATGCCAAGTGATTCTGCAACACTCAGCACTCTTCTTTCTCTCTCGCCTGCAGAAATACCTCTAATTTTAAGCGGATACTCTATATTTCTGTACACCGTGCCTCTGAACAAAAAGGGTTTTTCGTGAACATAGATTATCTGCCTGCGAAGCTCAAGTCTCTCTTTTTCATCTACACTCCACAAGTCTTTACCTAATATAATGATTTTTCCTCTAGTTGGCTTAAGTAAGCCTCCCATACATTTAAGGAGAGTAGTTTTCCCGGAGCCATTAGGTCCTACAATAACTAATATCCTTTTATTAAATATAAATGATATTCCCTTGAGAACATATTCTCTACTGTACTTGAACCAGAGGTTTTCGACGATAACTGCTTCTTTGCTGGCAGCTTCAGTTAACTGCATTTATTTTTCACCTATTGCTCTTATCATGATAGTTAGCAAGACTATTATTACTATGAAGACGGCTCCTAAATTTAATGCTTGCTCAAAGTTTCCTTTAACTACTTCAAGTGCAATAGCTGTGGTCATTACTCTAGTGTAGCCCCTAATATTGCCTCCGAGCATTAGTGCTACGCCGAGCTCTCCTATAGCTCTATTAAATCCTATTAGAATAGATCTTACTAAGAGAGGAAGTCCTTCATGTAGTAAAGCAAAGTAGGCTTGACTAGAAGTTGCTCCTAAAGCAAAAGCTGTTTCAAGTACATTTTCCTTTATTCTACTCAAGCTATTTGACAAAACAGACACTATTAGCGGAGTAATTAACAGTGCTTGACCAATTGAAATAGCTAGAGGTGTGTAGAGGAGTTCTAGGAAGCCGAGAGGCCCTGATCTAGATAAAATCATGTACAGGCAAAGCCCTAGGACTACGGTAGGTATTGAGACAAGAGAATTAAAGATATCTAGCAGTACTCGAGATAAACGGGTCTTAAAAACTGTTAGTACTAGTGCCAGCGGTATACTCCAAAGTGATGCTAGCAGTGTTGCTAGTCCAGAAACAGTTATTGAGCGTAAAACAATAGAAACTAGTTCATTCATAGCTCTCTTCCGCTAATAGCTCCCAGGCTTTCTCTAAATAGCTTAGCGGCTTCGATGAAATAGGGTAGAAAAGCGGTATCCCGTAGTCTTTTACACCGTAGTTAGCTATCAGCTTCTGTGCTTTGCTCGATTTAAGGAATTCTATGAAAAGAGAAGCTTCCTTCAGCTTGCTAGATCCTTTAACTAGGTATGCGCTGTAAATATTGAAGAGTATAGTGTCTCCTGAAACAAGTATTTTAAGTTCTTTTAGCTGCTTTTGAAACTTAAGGAAAGTACCTATATCCGATAAAGTATAAGCTTTCTTTTCATTAGCTATCATTAGTGTCTCACTCATACCAGTACCCGACTCAATGTACCATTTTCTTCCATGGGGGTCTAGGCCCGCTTTTTTCCATATTATGAGTTCTCTGACATGAGTTCCCGAGAGATCTCCTCTAGAAACAAATAGTGCTTTGCCTTTTTCGCCGGCTTCAAAAATTCTCTTAAAGGCTTCCACTGGATCTAGTCCAGCTATGTGGGCTGGATCGTCTTTAGGCCCTACTATTACGAAAAAGTTGTAGGCGAAAATTGTTCTGTTGAATATAACTCCTTTCTCAATGTACTTTTTCTCCAGGTTTGGAGCGTGGACTAGAACTAAGTCAGCGTCACCTTTCTCGGCTCTCTTCAAGGCTTCTCCACTGCCCACTGCGACAAAATTCAGCACTATATTTGAGTGTTTTTCCTGAAACTTCTCTGCCAGAGCGTCTAATAGTCCGGTAGCGTAGAGACTTGTTGTGGTTGAGACTATTACAACTGTTTTTCTCGATAAGTAGAAGTACTTGTAGAACATGTATGTGGCTAAAATGGCTACAATTACTACTGCTGCTAAGACCAGTATTTTTCTCGACATATCGTTATCCAATATCAGACAACGATATATATTATTTATTAATCCAATATGATATAAGGCTGAAACACTATTTATAACTGTGGAAGTATTAAATGAGCTTCAGTTTGAAGTAGACTTAGTAGTAAAGCTTAGAGATAAAATTATAATGAATAAAAGTACTGCACTACTTTTAAAAGCTATACAAGAGAAAGGGTCTATTTTAGCGGCTTGTAGAGCGCTAAAAATACCCTATTCACGAGGGTGGGAAACAATAGCTAGACTTGAAAGAATGCTAGGACTAAAAGTAATTGAAGCTAGCAGAGGAGGAGCTAAAAGAGGAGGAGCTAGTTTAACTGAAGTAGGAGAAAAACTTCTTGAAAAGTATTTTGAAAAGTATAGAAAACTTGTAGAAAAAGAAGAAGCTATTGGCGAGGTGAAAGCACCAGACTTAGTTTTAGCAGGAAGCCATGATCCGATACTCGAAGAAATAATAGAAAGCTTCAAGGAAAAATGCCCTGAATTAGATATTGAAGTTTCATGGATAGGTTCAGCTGGAGGACTTGCCTCACTAATGCTCGGTGAAGCAGATATTGCTGGAACACACCTCTACGATGAAGAAACAAAAACATACAACATACCCTTCCTCAAAAGATACTGGCTTGAAGACAAAGTAATAGTAATAAAAGGATTTGAAAGAAACCTCGGCTTCGTGTACCATCCTTCAGTTAAGTTCACTGAAGTAGACGACATACTAGAAGGCAAAGTTAAAGTAGTGAACAGAATACTTGGCTCGGGTACTAGAACATTCTTTGATCTACTATTAAAAAAGAAAGCATTAGAAAAAAATATAGATCCTTACTCAATACCAAAAATAGTTAAAGGCTACAATCTAGAAGTAAAAACACACTATGATGTAGCAAAAGCCATACTAGACGGAAAAGCCGAAGTAGGATTAACTCTCGAATACATCGCCGATAAATATGGTCTCAAATATATACCAATTCAGTGGGAGAACTATGACTTTGCAGTACACTTAAACTCGCTAAAAAAGAAATATGTTAAAAAGCTGCTAGACTATCTAAAATCATCTAAAGTGATAAATACTATCAAGGCGGCGAAAGGCTACCGACTACCATTTAACTACAGCAAAATAATCTATAAGCCCAACTTGACTGAGTGAACCAACTAAATACTCAGCATTTAGAAACATGATGCATAGACTTATAAAAATTTATGAAGATATAAGAGTGCATGGATGAGCGTTCTTTTCGTGACAAATTTAAGAGAACATTTAATATAGTATTTACATCGCATGCAATAGAAAGTTTATTAAAAAGATCGATAAAAGAAGAAACAGTGTTAAATGCGTTAGATTCGCCTGATAAAATCTTATTGGATGTCGAAACCAAGTACTTAATATTTATAAAGAAACTGGACTCACAGTCAATAATTGTAGTTTGTGACATAGAAGAAGAAACTTATAAAGTAGTGACAGCATATAAATCCTCTAGAGTAGAGAAAATAGTATCAAGAAAAATTAAGAAAAAGCGGTGGGTGGAATTATGAAAGTACGTTATGACAAAAAATATGATATTCTCTACATAGATCTCTATCCAGAGAAAAAGGCTAGTGAAACAGTGCCGCTAAATGATGATATATATGCAGACGTAGATGAGAATGGAAACATAATTGGATTAGAAATTTGGAGAGCATCACAAACAATAGCAAAGCCAATCGCGGAAACAATAGTAAAAGAAATAAAGAAAGCACTTAAGCAAAGGCTCATAGAATAATAGCAAAGATCTTCTGTCAAGTTTAAATTTATTTCCTTTGATATTAATCAATAAAAGAATAGCTAGCTAATAAATTGAAGACTTATTAGATTACGAATTTTTAAGGGTCTTTAAAGGAAAGCACATAAATTGTAAGATGTTAGTGTTTTCTAAGGAGTTAGTGGTCGAAAATAGGCTATTACTTTGAGTACTTTAAGGTTAATGTTAAAGTGAGTCTAAGTGTATTAGTTAGTAGTGTCTAGTGTTTTAGACATGCTTACTCCTCTCGTAAGAAAACTTATTGAGGAACGAGGGTTTAGTGAGCTTACTCCTCCACAGAAAGCAGCTATACCGCTTATATTGAAAGGACATAATGTGCTTATAGTTGCTCCCACTGGAACAGGTAAAACAGAAGCAGCAGTAATTCCTGTAGCTGACTTAATGTTGCGTGAAGAGCGGAGGCCTGGAGTAAAGCTAATTTATATTACTCCGCTGAGAGCTCTCAACCGCGATATTCTTGAGCGTATTGAGTGGTGGTTTAGAAAGCTAGATTTCCGCGTAGCTGTCCGCCACGGCGATACAAGTGCTTCTGAGAGACGTTTCCAGGCAATTCACCCGCCAGATGTGCTCGTAACGACTCCAGAGACTTTTCAGCTTCTTTTCCTCGGCAAGCTTCTCAAAAAGAGTCTTCTTTCGGTTAAATGGGTTATAGTAGACGAAGTACATGAAATTGCTTCGAGTAAAAGAGGAGTTCAGCTAGCTGTGCTCTTAAGGAGGCTGACTAGGCTAACGGGAAGCGAGCCTCAGATAATAGGGCTTTCAGCTACTGTAGGCAATCCCAGCGAAGTAGCGGAGTTCTTAGTGGGCTGCGGCAAAGAATGTAAAGTAGTTTACGTACCGGTAGCTAAGCAGATAGAAGTAAGCGTCGAGTACCCTAAGCCTTCTCGAGGAGACGAAGAAGAAGCAAGTAAACTTTACTTGAGGCCGGATGCTTTCGCTAGACTAAAGTTCATTAAGAAACTAGTCTTAGAAAACAGAGCTGTTCTCATCTTCACTAACACTAGACCTATGGCAGAACTACTTTCCAGTAGATTTAAGCTATGGGACCCTAATCTACCTATACATATTCACCATGGAAGCCTATCTGTTCTAAGTAGGACGAAAGCAGAGAGAATGCTGAAAACAGGCAAAGCTAAGGGAATTATATGTACTTCTTCGCTTGAACTTGGAATAGACGTAGGGCACATAGATCTTGTCGTGCAGTATAATTCGCCGCGCCAAGTATCGAAGCTAGTACAGAGAGTCGGTAGAAGCGGGCATAGAATAGGTGAAGTTAGTAGGGGAGTAGTTGTTGTACAGAATACTGATGATGCTTTAGAAGCACTAGTCTTGAAGTATTTTCTAAGTAAAGAGAAAATAGAGCCTATTCAAATACCTGATAAGCCGTTAGATGTGCTTGCACATGAGTTAGTAGGCTTGATTATAGCTGAAAAGAAAGTAGATTTAGCTAAAGCTTACCAGTTGTTCAAGGAATCTTATCCCTACAGGAATTTAGAGCTGCCTGAGTTTACGGACCTAGTATCTTTTCTCGAAGAAATTAGGCTAATTAGAAACATTGGAGGAGTACTCGTGCTAGGCGACAGAAAGTACGCATACAAGTACTTCTACTCGAATTTATCGATGATACCTGAAGTAAAGCAGTATATTGTAGTAGACGAAAAAGAAAAACTACCTGTAGGAGTACTAGACGACTTCTTTGTAGCACACTACTGTGAACCTGGAGTAAAATTCATTATGGCAGGTGCTCCCTGGAAAGTAAAGCAAGTATTCGAAGACACAGTGTACGTTGAGCCTGAAGAAGACTACACTGGAGCAATACCCAGCTGGATAGGAGAAGAAATTCCTGTTCCATTTGAAGTGGCACAGAAAGTAGGTAAAGTAAGGAAGCTTACGGAAACTCTTGCTCAAAAAGGATTGAGCTTAAGTGAAGTCGCCGAAGAAATCGCGAAGAAGTATGGGTGGTGTAGAGAAATCGTCCGTGAAGCTATTCGAGATGTCTACGAGATGGCTGCAAGGAAAATACCTGTACCTTCTCACGACACCATAGTAGTAGAGAAGTTCAAGGACATAATAGCAGTACACATGCACTTCGGAAATAGAGTAAACAGAACTATTGGACGCTACCTGGCCTATAAAATATCAGAGCTCTACGGAGTAAGCGTACATATAGCAGAAAAACCCTACGCAGTCTACATTAGGTCTAAGTGGATTACAGCCGAAGACATAGCAGAAATATTCTCAAAAATAAGCAGAGAAGACTTCATTAAAACCCTTGAGAAAGGTCTGCCTGAAAGCAGGTTCTTTAAGTGGAGACTGACCCAAGTAGCCAGAAGAATAGGTGTCGTAGACCCCGAAGTTAGACTTACCCAAAGCATAATAGATAAACTAGCTTCAGCACTCAAAAATACTCCAGCTTACCGAGAAGCCCTCAAAGAAACTCTTCACAGAGACCTCGACTTAAATACAGCACTTAAAGTAGTAAACAAAATAGCTCGCAAAGAAATAACAATACACATTGTAAGCGGACCTACTCCGCTTGCTCAGCAATCGCTGCTCTACGCAATTGAATCAATGGAGCCAACAGGACTAAAAGACAGAAGAATGCTAGGCTTCCTCATATTCAAAGCAAAAATACTCTCAGCTACGGTAACAGTAGCCTGTCTATCCTGCGAAGAATACATAGAGGAGAAAAAGGCGCTCGAAGCAGAATACAAGCCATGTCCAATATGCGGATCAGAAGACATAGTTTTTAGCCTCAAGTCTCCCGAAGAGCTTTCCAGAGACATAGAGTACTATCGAGAAAAACCAAAAGCAAAGAAAAGCAAAAAACTAAAAAAGATAGCTCAACTCTACAAAAAATACGGAATAAAAGCAGTATATGGGATAGCAGCAGGCTTCACATTAAAAGAACTATCACAAATACTCAAACAACAATACACGAACACAGACGAATACCTAAAAACACTATACATAAACCATAAAAGAAAACAACTAAAACAAGCTAATCTTTCACATAAGCTATGAGCTTCTGCTACGTATCGCCCATAGCAGTAAAACGCTACAAGTGTTCCTATAAAGTAGCCTATACAGGCCATAAATATCTTCCATACCAAAGGATTTAATATCCCACCAGGACGGTAAAAATTCTGCAGAAATATAGCCTACAGCTGCTCCAATAATACTCAAGATAATACCTATGGCTCCACTACCTATACCGATGAGATAAACAATAAATTCGCCAATAATCATGCCAACTAATGCATTAATAATAACACTTAAGTCTCTATTTATCCGGTAACCAATGATTCCGCCAGTAAATACGCCAATGAATCCGCCTATAGAAAAGTCGATAATTCCGCTTATTTTACGGCTAAATATACACATGAGATTCCTCTCTCATCAATGAGTCTCAGAATCTTATACTTCTAGTCTATTATTTACTCTCTTTGAATAAAACCGCAGCCGCCGCTTATTCTCAGTGTTTTAGCTGCGGTTTATTTAATGGTAGAAAATATTTAAGACTTGTTGTGTTTAAAATAATATTGATTTTGTTTGTTGCCTAGTTTACTGTGATGCTTATGGTGTTCAGAAGGTACGTGAGTATTTAATGGCGGCTGTAGGGTAGGTTGTTGGATTTCAGTAAGTGGTTAAGGTTTACTTATTTTTGTTGCTACTTCTTTTACTAGTTTTTCTGCTTTCTTTAGTGCTGTGTCTACGTCGTCTTTAGTACACCAGTTTTCGTAGAAACATATATGCATTAAACAAGCGTATGCCCAGGTATCACGTACCCAGTCTCCTAGTTCGCTTGCTATGATAGATTTGTATATCCATAGCTCTCTGTGGCTTGTGAGACGTTTACCTTCTTTCCAGAAGGCATAGGCTTTAACGGCTAATGCTACTGCACCCCATATTTTCTCAGCAGCTTGCCTAATATTGTTTCTTTTAAGCTCTTTTTTAGCCTCGTCTAGGAGCTCAAATGATGCTTCAATATAGTCTTTTGCTCTATTTCTGGGATCTAGCTTTTGTGTTGCTATTTCAAGTAGGTATTCTTCTAGACTTAAATTAAGTTTAGAAGCTTCTTCTTTAAGTCTTTTGGCAATAATACCCTTTACTACTATAGTACTCATAATCTACTTACTTTATTCAAAAATCTACTTAAATTTTTCTTTAGATATTATTTAAGTAGATTATGTGAAATACAATGTCAGGTATTTTGATTTATTCTCTGTTTGCTATGATGTGCTAAGGAAAAAATATTTGTGTAAAGTATATTTCTGGATATACTTGTGAGAAATATACTTATTAGGAATACTGATCTTGCTCGCTAGAGTAGGGGTTGAGAGGAGAGTGCTTGTGTATGGTAGGAGGAAAGTTGGTAAGAGTTTCTTTGTAAAGCGTTTTACTAAGTGGGATGCTTATTTTCACGTTAAGAGAAGTGGAGGAATTCTTGAGCTTGATTCTTTGCGTGAAATCGACTATAGTTACTTGAAGGACTATATTCTTAAGGAAAAGGACAAGAGGATTGTTGTAGACGAGTTTCATCGATTGCCGGAAGATTTTCTTGATTTTCTTCAAGCATATGCTCATGACTTAAATTTAGTGCTAATTACATCTACTCTGTGGCTTTCGCGGAAAATTCTTGGAGAAGACTCGCCTATTTTAGGATTATTCGAGGAATTTCGCATGAATATTGTAGATGAAAGAGACGCGATAATGTTTCTTAAAGATAGAGTTAAAGGTAAAGAGCTAATAGATACGGCTGTCTATATTAGGGAGCCTTGGATTATACCTTTACTTAAAGAAAGTGTGTATAAGGATATTCCGAGGATTTTAGTGGAGCAAAAGAATACTGTAGAGAGGCTTATCGGCGAAATATTTAGGGAAGAAGAAAGAGAGCTCAAGAAAACATATTTGGCTATAATGGAGGCAGTGGCTAATGGGAAGAAAAAGTCTACTGAAATATCTTCTTTTCTTTACTCGAGGAGGATCTTAGAAAAAGATGACGCGAGTTTAATTCAAAGCTATTTAACTACACTCTGCAACATAGGGGTACTTGAGAGAGTTAATGTAGTTAATAAGAAGTACTGGTATTATCAGCATGTATCTCCTATAATAGATCTTTACTTTTACTTGGATAGTAAGTATGGTTTTTCCGAGATAGATATACCTGTAGAGGAAGTAGAGAAAGTTTTCTTAATGAAGCTTCCTTTACATGTAGAGCAGTTTTTCCGAAATCTATTGTCGAAGCTATTTGGGCTGAGGAAAGGTATGGCAGTTGAGAAAGAATATGATGTAGACATTGTTCTTCAGTCTTTCAGGAAAGTAAGCTTAGTGGCTGAAGTAAAGTGGAAGAAGAGTGTTTCTAGGCAAGAAGTGCGGCGCCTAGAAGAAAGATTTCAGAAATATAGAGGCGCTAGAAAAATACTAATAGTGCCTGAAGAAAATGTACTGGAGATTGAGCCCGAGGAGATAGAGGTATGGGATTGTGATAGAGTTGTAGGAGAAGTATCTAAGTGTATAGAGCGTTTAAAAAAGACTTGAGTATATTATAGGCCTACAATTATTTCAGGATAGTTTTCTACTCTTCTTCCTTCAGTGAACTTGTTGTCGAGCACTATTTTCTTTATGTGCAGTGTGTTCTTGATGTCTTCTAGACATAGCTCTGTTTCTCTGCGGTATTTTCCTGGATTTATTGTAGCTGAGTCTACTTCCTTGCTTAAAGGTATTCTTTTATCGTGTTTGAGTCTGCGTAACTCAGCTGTTACTGCTACAGCTATATCGCCTATACGAGCCTTTTCTTCACTATACTCGGGGGGCTTGGGCCAAGGAGCTACTGTAATGCTTATCCAAGGTTCTTTTCCTTCGTAGAGCCTGTAGTAGAGTTCTTCTGATATATGGGGAGCGAAAACTGATAGCATTTTAAGCAAGTCGAGTATAATGGTGTAGAGTGTGTATTTGGCTGCTTCACTTGAAACTACTCTATATTTAATTAGCTCTAAGTAGTGGTCGCAGAATTTATGCCATGTGAAGTCAATTAACTTGACTATAGCTGACTGGAAGTCGAAGTTCTCTAGGCTTTCTTCTACTTCTCTTACTGTTTGAGCAAATTCGCGTAGAATCCAGTTGTCTACCTCTTTGAGGTCTTCCGGAGACATTTTCTTCGATGGCTTGTAGTCTTTAATGAATAGGTAGGCTAGTCGCGTGGCGTTCCATATTTTAGTGAGAAATCTCTTAGCGTAGTCTAGTCCTTGCCAAGAGAACTTTAAGTCGGAGCCAGTGGCGGCTGCTGAAGCAACCCATATTCGGAAAGCATCTGCTCCATACTTTTCGATTACTTCAAGTAAGCTTACGTAGTTTCCATAGCTCTTGTGCATCATTCTGCCGTCGGTTCCTCTCATCATGCCGTTTATTAGCGCTGTTTTGTACTGCGTTTTCCCGAAAAGCGCTATTCCTCTGACCAGAAGGTAGTAGTCCCATGTTCTAATAATATCGAAGCCGTTAGGCTGAAGATCTGCTGGAAATAGACTATCGTCTAGTTTATCCGGCCAGCCAGCGTGAACTGCTGCCGTGATACTAGAGTCCATCCAAGTATCCATTACGTCTTTCTCTCCAACAAATTCCCGTGAGCCGCAGCGAGGACACTTATCTACAGGACAGGGGTCTTTTCTAGGATCTATAGGCAAGTGTTTTGGCTCAACTACAATAGTGTAGCCGCACTTCGAGCAGTAGTATACAGGAAAAGGTGTTCCAAAGTATCTCTGCCTTGATATAACCCAGTCCCAGTCGAGGCTTTTCACCCAGTTCTCTAAAATTTTCTTAGCGTGCTCTGGAACCCACTTAATTTTCTCAGCTTCCTCTAGTACTTTCTCGGCGAGTTCTCTTGTCTTAACGAACCACTGTTTCTTAGGAATAATTTCTACTGGAGTATGGCAGCGCCAACAAGTACCAATACTGCTCACAGTTTCCTCTACTTTAATTAAGAGCCCTTCTTTCTCCAAAAGCTCAACTATCTTTTTCCGGGCTTCGGCTACAGGAAGTCCTTTGAGAGGCCCCGCATTATCGTTCATTCTACCCTTCTCGTCAATCGAGACGATTACAGGTAAAGCGTGTCTTTTCTGCCACTTTACATCAGTTTTATCTCCGTAAGTACATATCATCACGACTCCTGTGCCGAATTCGGGGTCTACTTCTTCGTCGGCGATAATAGGTACTTCTCTCCCGTAGATAGGTACTATGGCTTTCTTTCCTACTAAGTGAGAGTATTTTTTATCGGAAGGGTTTGCTGCGAGTGCTACACAGGAAGCGAGAAGCTCTGGTCTCGTTGAAGCCACTGTAACGTAGCCTCCATCAGCTAGCTTGAATTTAAAGAAATATAGTGGACGCTTTTTCTCAACATACTCTACTTCTGCTTCAGCTATAGCTGTCTCGCACCTAGGACACCATAGAACAGGGTGTTCTCCGCGGTAAACAAGCCCTTTCCTATACATAACTATGAAGCTGTACTGTGTTCTGCGCCAGTAGTCAGGGTCCATTGTCATGTACTCTGTAGACCAGTCGATACTCAGTCCTAGGGCCCTGAGAGCTTTTCTCATCGGCTCAATCCACTTTAAAGTATACTCTTTGGCAAGCCTAATGAACTCCTCTGGCTCAAATTCTGTTTTCTTCTTACCCAGCGTCTTCTCTAATCTAACTTCAGTTGGAAGACCATGGCAGTCCCAGCCCTGCGGAAAGAAAACATTATAGCCTTTAAGGCGCTTGTATCTTGCTACGAAATCAATGTAAGAGAAGTTGAGCGCGTTGCCTACATGTAGTTCCCCACTCGGGTAAGGAGGCGGAGTATCTATGCTGTAAGTTGGCCGAGAGTAGTCTTCTTTCAGAAACCTGTATACGCCTTTTTCTTCCCAGAATTTCTGCCACTTAGGCTCTATTTCCCGGAAGTTATATCTCTTAGGGAAAACTACTTCGATAGAAGCTCTTTTTGAACTAAAAGTTAGCTGACTTCCGGCAAGACGTCACCCGTTTTAAGATTGAGAAAATTCCTAATATTCTTTTCGGAGCTGTGCTAAACAGCTAACTTACTCTGTTTCTTCTCTTCGCTTTCTTCTTCTAAGTCTCTTGAGTTTCCACTGAATGTTTGACAGTGTCTCTAATGAGAATACTCTGGCTGTCACGTAGAGCAGTACTAGTGAGCAGAGAATAGATACTGCTAAGTATACTGGTGTTTCTGGCGGAAGACGGCTTATCATAGCCTGCTTAACCATTATTATTGGCTGAGTAAGTGGAATACAGTAGAGAGCGGCCTTAACTGCTGGAGAAAACATTTTGAGTGGAGCAAATGCTACGAGATATCCTGGTATAAATACTGCCATTGAGAGCGGACCTACGAGTGTTCCGGCTATACGGACGTCGCTGCTGAATGCTCCGATAATGAGGCCTAGTGTAGCGGTAAAGAATATTGTGGCTATCATGCTTATTGTTATGAAAGCTAGGTCCTGTGTAGATATCATAACGTTGCTGAAACTGAAGAATCCTGTTTCGAACTCAGAGGTCTCTGATACAGTGAACGCTGAGGCGAAGATGTACATGTATGCTATGTAGCCGAGAATATTCAAGAGAGAGCCTATTACTGATACAATAAAGGATCCGAGGAGCTTGGATAAGAGTATTTCCATGCGGGAAACAGGGAACGTGAGTAGAGTCTCTAGAGTCTTTTCTTCGTTTTCTACGGCCATCGATGTAGCCGACAGCTGTATTACTGTAACGGCGATAATCATGAGGATAAGTGGCATGAAGAATGATGCGAAGCCAAGCGAAGTAATTAACATGAACGGGCTGCCGGCAATAAGAATGTCTTTGCCTTCAAGGTAGCTTACAGACTGCTCTGTGACAGGGTTCACTAACACGTCGTATGGTGCTTGAGCACCCGCAGCGTACTTTTCTCCAAGATACCTTTCAATGAGAGGCTGTATTCTCCCTGTTTTAGCAGCTGAGCCCCCGAAAATTGTTACTTCTTTAACAATATTGAGGCAGTACAGCTTAACTCTCTCTTTTTTCACTACTTTTTCGCTGAAATCGGGTGGAATGACTAAGATCAACTCTAAGTCTAATTTCTGTTGCTTAATATGATCTACTATTTTCCTGAAAGTATTCGATGAAAGCTCTTCTGCACTAAAATCTATCTTGTAGATTATTAAACGGCTTTCATTCTTTTTAGACTCTAAATAAGACAGTAGTTTTGCTCCCTCAGAGCCCTTGTCTAAGCATATTACTCCGACTTTTAAATACCCTTTAACAGCTTCCTCAAATACAGATTTCATAGGAAACTGTATTACTAAAGCCATTATCGGCATTATCAGCGCTCCAATAATAAAGGGAATCCATATTCTCGGGTCTCTAATTAAGTCTTTTATTTCTTTAACTACAAGAGGCTTCAACATAGTTCTCACCTCTTAACTAGAAGCAGAAATAGCTCCTCAAGGTTTTTGACGCCGTGTTCTTGAAGCAGGTCTTTAACAAATCCTTTAGCTAGAACTTCACCTTTATTAATCAAAGCTACTTTCTCACAAACATACTCTACTTCAAGCATATTGTGGCTCGAAATAAGTACTGTTGTGCCGTAAGTTTGCGCAAAATCTTTAATCATGTTTCTCACCTTAGTAGCGTGTATAACGTCTAGTCCTGAAGTGGGCTCATCTAAAATGGCTACCTTGGGCTTCACCATGAATACTCTAGCGACCTGAATACGGCGCTTCATACCCTTACTGTAAGTCTTCATTTTATTGTGAATCTGGTCGCCGAGATTAGCTAGTCTTATTCCAAGCTCTAGTGCCTCTTCAGCTTCCTTTGACTTCCCATAGTAGATTTCAGCAACCATTTTCAAAAACTCGTAGCCTGTGATATTCTTGTATGCTCCAGCGTCTTCAGGCAAATAAGAAACAATGCGTCTGAGTTCGCTTAAATTCTCGTAAATACTCTTACCCATTATTTTAACGTCGCCAGAAGTAGGAGGAATAAGTCCTGCAATAATTCTAAAAGTAGTTGTCTTACCCGCGCCGTTTGGTCCAATAAGCCCGAAAATTTCGCCTTCCTCTACTTCAAATGAGATTCCTTTAAGTGCCGGAAAATTTCCGAAAAATTTCTTTAAGTTAATGACTTCAACAGCTTCCATCACAAAGAAATGAAGAAGCTCGTATATAAGGTTTCACTTAAGTAATAAACGAATATTAAGCAGTATGTAAAAAATGAAAGTAAAGAGATTAAACCGAGTTCTCATATAGCTCATCAATAGTTAGCACTTTGATTTTCAGGTGCGCGTAGTTCTCGTCAATAAAGTAGTATGAGAAAATAATGAAGTTTTCCTTAAAAGTAATACTTGGATAGCAGTAAGTATGCTTTTCACTAGACTCTAAGTCCAGCACCTTTACCCACGTAGCCCCTTCATCCTTAGAAATAGCGCATGAAAGAGGAGTCCTCCGCTGAAACTCTTCATCAACAATATCAACGCCTCTCCTCTTAACCTTACTTAAGTCAAATCCACTTTTATCATTCCACACTAAAAGAAGGTCACCTGTTTTCGGAATTCTCTTTATGCTAGATGGAGACAGTGAAGCCTTAACATTGTCCAATGGTTCAGGTTTACTCCAAGTCTCTCCTTCATCCTCAGAAAAACTAGCGTAGATGTAGCCCAGAGCTGTCCTCATATACATCATAAGCCTACCGTCTTTCAATTCAACAACACCGGGTTCCTGAAGCCCTGCCCAGCTATCAACGTCCTTTAAAACAACTTCTCCTGAGCTCTTCTTCCAAGTCTCTCCGTTGTTGTCGGAGTAGTATATGAAGCTCTTCCAGCGACTATACTGAGTAGGATCTTGGTACACTGCTACAGGAACAATAATTCTGCCTGAAGACAACTGGACAACTCTATCGTTATTTAAAACAAAGTATCTTTCTTCCTCTGTAACAAGAACAGGTTTACTCCAAGTCTCTCCTCCATCAAAAGATTTCCTCATATAAACTCGGCAGTCATGATAAGAGTTCTTAACTAAGTAAAACATAGCTAGTTCGCCGCTCTTAAGTCTAAGCAAACTAACGCTCATAACATTACATCTACCAACATTTTCTTGAAGCAGCTGAAAATCTTCCCAAGTCTTTCCATTGTCTCTCGAAACCGCTTTAATTATTCGAGCAGGGGAAAAGTCGCTTCGATCACCATAAAACTCTGTGTAAGCCAGCAGCAAATCACCATTATTCAGTACAGCAATATCGCCTTCTCCTTTCCTCGGAAACCTAGCGTTAGCTCGAAGTAAAGTTTCGTAAACCATGCATAAAGCCCACTTATCCTCTATATAATACTTCTCCAAGAAACCTTTTCTGTGACATAAAGTCTTAAATAAGTACTAATGTATTGTATTCTTGGCGATACATTTTGTATAAAGTTAAAGTTCTTTCAGGATATAGAGTAAGCATACCTAAAGAAGTTGGGAAGAGACTTGGACTGAAAATAGGCGACGAGCTTATACTAGAAATAAAAGGATCACAAATAGTTTTAAGACCAGCATTTCTACCTGAAGACCCTGTCTTTACTATGCTGGGCATTATTGGAGAGGAGGAAAAAGAGCTAAAAGAACTTGAATTGTCTGTCATCAAAGAGCTTGAAGAAAAACTCAAGAGGAGTGAATAATGTTCTTCATCAATTCAACTATTTTCATTAGATAGATTTCTGCTAGAAGATTATTAAATACTTTCTATAAATATACGCTCATAGTATCTTAAACTCAATTAATACTCTATAGTATGGTTAAGAGAAATTGCAATAAAATATATAAACAAACCAATACTATAGTTCTATACTGAATCCTCCTATTTCAATATTTTTGCCTGAAGACTGAGGCATGTATTTTCTAATAAGTCTCGCCAGCGGCGGGAGAATTCTCGTCTGAATGTAGACTGTTCCTGGGCCTTCGACTTCAAGTACTAGGCCCTCACCTCCAAGAAAGAAGCTCCTCCATCCACCGAATTTCCTTACTCTCCATTTAATATCTTCATTCATTGCCACAAAGTGGAAATTGTCGACAACTACTTTCTCGCCCGGCTTCAAGTCTACTCTGCTTAATCCACCATAAGCATTAACCCACACACCACCAACACCTTTAAGCTTAAGCCAAATGAGCTCTCCTTCAGCAAGAAGTCCTTTCAGCCCTCTCCAAGCAACACCTACATCTACGTCACCGTGGTGCGCTAAATAAGACATATCTTGGACAATGTATCCCTCGCCGCTCAATGGAACATAAGCTATGTCTCCGGGAACACTTGGAGCAAACCATACCTCAGCAAACGATTTCGCCTCATAAGTATTCAAGAAAACACTTTCAGTCCCAAAAATACCTCTAAGCAACGCCTTAGCAATACCACCGGTATGAGTCTTTATCTCGACATTTCCTTTCATTAAAACCATTGCACCAGCTTCAGCAGTAACACTTTCACCTGGATTTAACTTTACTCTAAGCAAAGAGTATGCAGGACGGTACTCTACAGTCCACTCCATAATTTTCACCTCTTATTAAACTAAATACAGTAAAATTAATTAATTTTATTCAACAGATATCAAAGTTATTTTTCTTCAATAGGTAGTATTTCCTGTTCCAGCTCTTTCTTAACTTGTCTTCTAATATCCCATACTACTAAAATAAAGAAAATAAACGAAAAGACTATAGCTAAAATATCTATAACGAATGAAGCATAGTGCTCTTTTTTTCCAATTAAGTAAGGCAGTGGAAGAAAAGATAATAGTAGAAAGAGCACAGCCATAGTTAAAGCTACTCTTGCTACTAAAGGATTCATATTCTATAGTAGTATTCAGGTTTTAATAAGACTACTGCTGATACTTAATCCATTAAGTGCTCTTAAGTAAATAGAATATTGATATCTTGATGGTCAGTAGAAAAGTAACTAAACTATGCTTAAAGAGCTAAAGTTTTAATAATTCATTGTAGTATAATAGCCGGAAAACGAGGTGACTAAATGAGCTTAGGTACGCGTGAAGTATTGCTTAGCATAAGGGGACTTACTGTAGAATTCAAAATACCTAGAGGAATACTTAGAGCAGTAGACAATGTCTACTTAGATGTATACAAGGGAGAAGTACTGGGTTTAGCTGGTGAGAGCGGCTGCGGTAAATCTGTTTTAGCTCACGCTATACTAAATATAGTTGATCCTAACGGGTATATCAAAAGCGGAAAAATAATATTTAGAGATAATGGTAAGGAAATAGATATATTGTCTCTTCCAAAAGGACGCTTAAGAAGATTTAGATGGGAAAAAATATCAATTGTCTTTCAAGGAGCTCAAAACTCATTCAATCCTGTTATAAAAATAAAAGACCACTTTATAGACACTGTAGTAGATCATAAAGGAAAGATATCTACTAAAAAAATATTTGAAGAAGCAGAAAAACTACTTAAGCAAGTACGTCTCGACGCTAGCCGAGTACTAGGAATGTACCAGCATGAAATGAGCGGAGGTATGAAGCAGAGAGCACTTATTGCTTTAAGCTTTATACTTAAGCCAAAGCTAATTATTCTAGATGAACCTACTTCAGCACTCGATGTTCTTACACAGAAGTATATAGTGTCACTACTTAAAGAAATTCATGAAAAAACAGGAGTAACAATGATTTTTATTACACACGACCTACCTGTTCTAGCTGAAATAGCCAACAGAATAGCCATAATGTATCTAGGAAATATAGTGGAAGTAGCAGATGTTCGAAAAATATTTTACGAACCAAAACATCCCTATACTCAAGCACTACTTAAATCAATACCTTCAATAGTAGGTCCTATAGAAGAACTTCGCCCATTACCGGGTCCAAGACCCGATCCCGTTAATCCTCCTTCTGGCTGTAAATTCCACCCAAGGTGTCCTCATAGAATGAAAATATGTGAAGAAAAAGCCCCCAAGCTAATAAATATAGGAGGAGAACACTATGTAGCCTGTCACCTATATCAATAAAAGAAAGTGAGTAAAATAGCGAGTAAGCTAGTATAGATGACAAGCTACTAAACGGCCTTTAATCTCTCTTAATTCCGGCACTTTTTCTTCACATATTTTTTCGGCGTAAGGGCACCTTGTATGGAATTTACAGCCAGAAGGAGGATTAATTAAGCTAGGTATTTCAAGGCTTTTTAACTTGGGTAATCCTCTTTTAGCAGCTAAATCAGGGTCGGGTACTGGAACTGCTTGAATCAGTACTTGAGTATATGGGTGTAATGGGTTTTTAATGACATCTTCTGTTCTACCTATTTCTACGATATTTCCTAAGTACATAATAGCTACTCTTCCTTCTTTAGCAAAGTATCTAGCTATAGCTAAGTCGTGTGTAATGAAAAGATACGCTGTCTTGAATTTTTTCTGAAGATTCAAGAGGATATCAAGTATTTCTATTCTAAGGGAAGCATCAAGCATAGAAACAGCTTCATCAGCCACAATAAACTTTGGCTGAACACTAATAGCTCTAGCTATAGAAATTCTCTGCAATTGTCCTCCACTCAGCCTACACGTATATCTCTTAAAGAAGTCTTCGGGAGGAACCAAGCCAACTAGTTCAAGTAGCTCGGCAGCTTTTTTTAGAGCTTCTTTCTTATTTTTAACAATCTTATACTTTAATAGTGGGGGAATTAACTGTGAAACAATATTTCTCATAGGGTTCAGTGCCGAGTAAGGGTCTTGAGGTATAAGCTGAGCATTTCTCCTAAATTCTTCGTATTCTTTTCCTTTAAGAGACCAGATATCTTTACCCATGTATAGTATTTTTCCTTCAGTAGGCTTAATTAAACCCAGCATAAGTCTGCCTAAAGTACTTTTACCGCAACCCGATTCTCCTACAAGTGCCACTATTTCGTTTTCCTTTATCTCTAAGCTAACTCTGTCTACTGCTTTAATGAAATGTCTTTTAGAAAACATTCCCCCAGCTATAGGAAATATCTTCGTTACTTCTCGAGCCTCAATTACAGTATCCATAGTTTCACTCCTCTCTCAACCTAGGATTAAATATTTTATCAACGCCATTACTTAGAAACACGAGCCCTATTTGTAAAATAATTATAGCCATAGAAGGCGCTAAAACGTACCACCACCCTGTTCCAATAGTACCTGTATATGCTTGAGCCATATGAATCATAGCGCCCCAGTTTCCAGGAGTGTATGGAAGCAGTCCTAATGCGAGCAATCCTGTATAGGCGTAGATGGCGCCGACTGAGTTCAGCATAAAGTTTATGGCTATATAAGGCATCATGTTCGGAAGTATTTCTTTAAAGATTATGTAAAATCTGCTTAATCCTAGGCATTTAGCTACCTCTATGTATGGTTCCTTTTTAATAGACAGCACCTGAGATCTTATAGCTCTCGCTAATCCGGGCCAAGCTGTTATACTCAGTAGCAAGGCTACATGTAGCTCCGTTACATCCATTCCTGACTGCATAAGCCATACAGCAATTATCATTAGTAGAGGAAAGCCAGGTATTGTTAGGAAAATGTCTATGACTGATGTTATAATTAAGTCTAGTATACCGCCCACATAGCCTGCTATAAGACCCACTATTGTCCCTATAGCAACTGTAACTAGAGCTGCGAGGAAAGCTACTCTCAGTACAGGAGGTCCTCCATGGACGATTTGGGCGAAAATGTCTCTTCCAGCAAAGTCTGTTCCCAGAGGATGTTTAAGGGAGGGAGGAAGATATTTTTCTTCTAAGCGTGGAGTAAGGTCTAGCGGAACTAACAGTGGGCCAATTATAGCCATTACTATGTACGCTGAGACTATGATAAGTCCTGCTAATCCTGTTTTATCTTTGCATAAGATTCTTAGTGGAATGTAAATATGCTCGTAAATAAAGTCTTTAATTTTACTCATATCCTCCACCTCTTCTTACTCTAGGATCAAGCACACCATATAGAAGATCAGCTATAAAGTTAGAAATTACTACAGCTATAATTATTAACAGGAATCCTCCTTGAATAAGCGGATAATCTCTATAGGAAAGCGCTAGGCCTATTACTTGACCAATGCCTGTATATGCAAAATAGGATTCAATAAACACTGACCCTGCGAACATATATCCTAGGCTTATAGCAAAGCTCGTGAAAAGAGGAAGTATTGCGTTTCTTCCTACGTAAGTCCATGTAATACGTTTAGGTTTTAATCCTCTTGCTTCAGCTGCCATAACATAGTCTTCCCCAAGAACTCTAACAGTACTTCCTCTCATAGCTAGTGCCCATCCACCGAAGCTCGTCAAAACATATGCTAGCATAGGAAGGAATGAATGGTATAGTACGCTCGATATAAATTCTAAAGTAAAGCCTGGTTTAATTCTTATATCATAGCTACCTCTCGCAGGAAATATTGGGTATTGTATAGCTAAAAAGTAAAGTAAAAGAAGACCTAGAATAAAGTTAGGTATAGCTGAAGAAATACTTGAAAGAAGCGAGCCTACGTTATCAAAAAGACTTCCTCTTCTATACGCCATTAGCATGCCTAGCCCTATGCCTATCAAGAACGATATAGTCATGGATATTGATAACAGGAAAATAGTCCAGGGTAACGCATAAAGCAGACAATCGAGAACAGGTGTTCTTGAACAGTATGTTACTCCCCAGTCTCCGTGTAGTATTCCAGTAATGAATTCGAGATACTGTTTCCACAAAGGTTCATCCAAGTTAACATTATATAACGCGTAAACTTCCTGCTTAGCTTCTTCTTCAGAGTAACCAAAGGTATTCATGTAGTAAAGTATCATCATTTCAATGAAGTTCCCTGGCATAAGCCTTATTAATATAAAAGTTATGGTCATAGCTACCCATATTGTAAGGATCGCTATTAGAGCTCTTCTAATAATCCACCTCATGTACTTCACCCTCTTACTTTACGTAATAAATATGTCCAAGGAATAAATATTTTATTATCCGTTTAGGAGAAAAAAATAAAAAATATTTATATGAAATTAGAAGGGTTTATGTTTCTGGTGCTTTTTTCCTGGAAATCATTACAACTGCTACTGCTAGTATTATGATAATAATGCCTTCTATTGCTGCAACAGCAGTAAGTGTTCCTACCTGTCCAGCGAGAGCTGATAACTGGTCTTTTATAGTCTTTAACTCACTTGAAATAGTTGTTACAGTCTTGTATGTAGCATTGACAGTTTCATACAGTCCAGCTGGAACTGCTGGTGCAGCTGGTTTAGGTGTAGGAGCTCTCCATAGTCCTGAGCACATTAGGAAGCCGTAGACAAAACCTGGGTTATTTCCTTGCTCAATCTGTATAGGCTTGTAGTCCATGTATACAGCCCATCCTACAGCACAGTCAATATGCTTAATATTTACGTTATTGTAGAACTTCTTTTCGTGTAGCTGAAGTACTGGCAGATAGTGGTTAGTGATATAGGCTAATGCTTTCACAATTTCTTTTGCTTCTTCCTTATCATAAGTTACTATGAGCTTTTCTACAAGTTCAGTTGCATTGACCTTACCATGGTACTTTGACACTCCTTCAGGCACATACTGCACTGGATTGAAGCCTAGACCCTCTACTCCGACAGTATAGCTTACATAGAATCTGTTGTAGCTATCCCATGGATGATACGTGCCGTATGTCCAGAAGTCTATTGCTAGCCAAAAGTCTCCTCTCTTTCTAATAGTCTCGCCCCACATACCCCAGTCTAACTCTATTACCTTAGTCTCAATACCAAACCTGGTTAACTGAACAGCAATATTTTCTGCTCCAGGAACCCATCCACACCAGCCTGCAGGAACGTGTACAGTTAACTTGAATTGCTCGCCTGTAGGTAAGTACCACTTGCCGTCCTTCTTAGTGAAGCCCAGGCTCTTTAAGAGTTCTTCAGCTTTACTTGGATTATACTCATATTTATTGCACCACTTTTCTAGCCAGTCTTTAGACAGCCAATTATATACATCTGATGGCGAAATACACACAGGCCACTCTGCTGGAACAACGCTTTCAGGGCCCCACTCTACAGCTACTTTACAGTACTCATCTAGGTTAATAGCGTAGGCTATAGCCCACCTGACTTCAGTTATATTAAGTGGGTACCTCTTACAGTTGAAGTAGAGGCAGTGTCCGTGTAGCCATGGGCCTGTACATGTCCAGTAGCCGGGGTTTCTCTTCATTGTCTCATATACGTCTTCACTCATTCCTGTCCAAGTATAGTCGAACATTCCTGCTTTTACTAGTGGCCAGCTAGCAGGGTCGCTTATTCTTCTGTGCCAAATAATCTTATCCCATAGCCTATAGTCTTTTGTTCCACCAAAAACGAATTTGCCTTTAGGAGTCTCAAGAGTCCATGTAACACCTAAGTCTTTAACCCAGTAATGTGGCCTAAGCTTATAGATCCACTCAGTGTCAGTAAATCTCTCGTATTCATAAGGACCTGTACCAATTAGCTTGTCTGGTCTATAGTCTAGTAGCTTCTTTTTGAGCTCATCCATATCTACGCCTTTAAGAGGTATACTGCCCGGTATCTTAAGGCCTGGAGCAAACTGACCATACTGAGCATAAGATACCACGAAGAAGTTAAGGAACCATTTTTTATAAAAGAGTGGGGCTGGTTTCTTAATGTAGATTATTACAGTGTATTTATCTGGTGCTTCTACTTTCTCGAGATATTTTGTTGGACCCCAGCCTGTTAGCCATCTGCACCAGAATGTTGTGAGAACGTCTAGTGCGGTAAATTCTTTGCCGTCGCTCCACTTAATTCCCTTACGTAACTTAACAGTGAGTATTATTTTGTCTTCGGTAATTTTCTCTGTATAGCTTTCAGCTAGCCATGGATAGAACTTCCGTTCACCTCGGCTATACCAGAATAAGGGCTCAATGATCATGTAGGTGGGTCTGCATCGATAGAAGACGTTCCACGTCCTCATTGGTGGCGGAGGCTCACATGGCTGCAGAATATGTAAAACTAGCTCCTCTTTTTCTTGAGGAGCGGCTACAAGGGGTTTAACAGCAATAGCGGTTGTCGCCAACAGTAGTGTCAACATCATTAAATATGTTAAGACTCTGTTTCCTTTATTAGAATAGCCCATGTTTAGTAACTCTACCTATAGATATTTAAGCTTTTACACATGAATACCGCCTTAGAATCCAAAACTTTATATAATTTTATCATTAAAGGGAAAATTTTTATATCTATAGTAAAATTACCTTGTAAGCACAAAAAGTCTGAGGAAAGGTCAGGTATGCTGACTTATATTTTTTGTTAGCATATTCACTAATACTAGCTAATTATTCGCTTTCATGCTTGACAATGTGAAAATTTTTCTTGACCTAACTGGATATTTGCTGGAAACAAGCGAGACTACGGGATTAATTGCAGAAAATAATCTAGTTTCACTTAATACTGATTTAATTCGATAAAAACTATAGTTGTAATGCCTGTCTTTATTTAAGAATATTTTTAGTTAATTTTCTCTTGTAAAATATTCTTGTAAAGTTTTTGTTGATGTATTATGGCTGTTTGCTTTGCATATATCTTTTTTAGGGCGAGGTTTATGAAAATTCAGGGAACTTTGTTCTTAGTGAAAATTATTGTTGAGTGCTTTTAGATTGTTATGAAATTTATGTGGAGTTTACTAGGCTATGGTTTTAGCATAGGAGATAAGTTTATGCTGAAGAATATTCAAGTAGTTTCTGCTGTGATGACACTACGGGGGTCTGATTGGTGAAGAGCATCCAGACGGCTGACTTCTACATTTGTTTAAAGGGGTTTTAAGGAATTACAGTGTTGTTTAGAAACTAGACTTCGGCTGTGTAGAAGGCTATTAGTGGCTCTAGTGCCGCTATCATGTTGTCTGTAACATACCTTACTGTCGGGCATTCTTTGTTACATATTCTACATTTACTGCATTTTTCGCTTAGTACTCTGAAGCCGTTTATTTTAGGATCGTACACTATTGCATTGTTGGGGCACCAGTTTACGCAGGAGTAACATTTGCTGCACAGAACTGCTCTCGAGACAATGTATACTATGTTAGCGAAGTCTTTAATGAAGTCTTCTTGACTTCCCAGCTCTACTTCAATAGAGTTCTCGTGTATCAATACTCTATTTCCTTGAGGTGAAGTAAACTCAATTCTATATTCTCTTAAAGTATATTCGTCTACGTATATTGGCAGAAGTGCTTCTACTTTCTTTAAGTCTATTGGTATACTAAAGTACGCTACTATGCTATTATCTTCTTTTTTGAGCTCCCTGATATACTCTATTTTTTGGTTCTTTTCCTCTATTTCAGAGGGCTCGAAGCCCAGCTGCTCTATGAATCTTTTCTGATCTCCTGGAAGTCTTTTCCATCTCCACCAGCCGTACTTAATCCACTCCTCGGGAAGCCTCTTCTTTTCGGCGTAGTCTACTAGAAAATCGTTCCACTTGCTCCAGAGCTCCGGGTGTAGTTGCTCGACTAAATGAAATTCTGCTAGTTCACAGGCTGGGCAGAGCCAACAGCCAATGCGGTCTAGTCCCTTACTGTACAATGTGTTGTAAGGCAGTTTTTCTTTGAATATGTAGAGCCATACTTCTAGTGCACTCCAATCGAGTATAGGTGACAGCAAGTAGACTTTGGGGAGCCATCTGCTTTTCTCGAAGTATCTCTGCCTAAATCTCTGAATCGACTCGTATTTTCTTTGACCGACAATGCTGATTATTTCACCTGAAGTTATTTGCTTGTATGTTCTAGCTATTGGTGTCAGCTTACATACTTTGCAGCACCACCTGTAGTCTCTTGCGGGAGGACCGTATATCCAGAGTGACTCAAAGAACCTGTTTTCTGCTGAAGCTACGTGTAGTTTAAGTCCATAGAGCTCAGTTACCTTGTCTACGTTTTCTACTGTCTCGGGGAGCTCTAGTCCTGTGTCATTGAATATTGCTTCGCCGACTCCGCAGTAGTTTAAGGCTATGTGGAGTGTTACTAGACTGTCTTTTCCTCCCGAGTAAGATACTATCGGGCGCTTGGCTGAGTGTCTGGCGAGAGTCTTTTCGAGTATTCTTCTAGATTTCGAGACTAGTGTCTCTAAGCGAGCTTCATTTGCCTCAAGAAGGTCTTTAAGTGTAGTCGGCTTATTTAAGTACAGCGGCTTCTTTGAGGACCAGTATTTTGCTACTCTAATGCGTTTTCCTCGGAGCTTTACTCCTACTCCCTGTGTTTCTCCGTCTGCTGTGACTAAAGCTATGTACATGTTCTTTTTCTCAGGGAGATTAGCCTCTACTATACGATCTCCGTGTATTTCGTAGCCTTTAGTTAAACGCGGGAGATCTACTACAGCGTAGTAGCCTAGCTTGTTTTCGAGCATTTTAGCTACTCCCTGGTACATTGGCTTGAAACGCCATTTTCTCGACTCCGGGTCATAGTACCTGTGGCCTATTATTTGGCCCTGAACAACTACTTCGTCTGCTGCGTCGATATAAGGTATTTTATTGAAGAATACTAGCTGGTTTCTAGGCAGCAAAATATCTGCTTCTTTCTCAGATAAATCAAGCTCTGCTTTAACTAGTTCTCTCAGTTCTCTTACTTCTGTGTCAAATGCGGGTCTTATGTCAGAGGGAGGAGTAAGCTTTACTTTAAAACACACGCTGTTGCACTTACCGCAGTAGCTCTGCTCTAATACAGGTACATTGCAATCAAGACACCAGTAAACCCGTACTCCTTTAACAAAT
>Ga0190312_1000019_pt1 | contig 92778 bp, 90 predicted proteins | sample 487007910_MG_FD_165046 | JGI IMG/M metagenome (GOLD analysis project Ga0190312, IMG submission 165046) | Hydrothermal vent sediment bacterial communities from Southern Trench, Guaymas Basin, Mexico - 4870-07-9-10_MG | ecosystem: Environmental > Aquatic > Marine > Hydrothermal vents > Sediment ... | reverse complement strand
TTGTAATAGTTACTGGTGGTCTTGGTGGTGGTACAGCAAGCGGAGGAATACCAGTACTACTAGAAGAAATAAGAAACAGATTCCCAGACGCACTAAGAATAGCACTAGTAACACTACCCTTCACATTCGAAGGAGTGAATCGTCTCGACAACGCTAGATACGGGTTAACTAAAATACTTGACGTAGCAGACTTAACAATAACAAACTTAAACGATATACTACTAAATAAGATAGGAGGAATTCCAGTAAACTTCGCTTTCAAGTTTATGGACTCAATACTTGTAAGTACTCTTAAGTCCATTATTGACTTAGTTACAAAACCAAGCTTAATTAGCATCAGCTACGCAGACATTATTTCGGCATGCAGAGACTCTGGACTAGGAATGGTGGGACACGGTGTAGGACTCAAGGTATCTGAAGCGACAAACAATGCCATCAAAAACAAGCTACTTGACGCAGACCTCAGTGACGCTGAGTCAGCTCTAATATACGTAGTAGCTCCTGAGAAAACTACTCTAGAAGAAGCATCTGCCGCCAACCAAATAATAACAAGTAAGTATAAGATTGAGAGAACATTCTGGGGCCTAAGACTAGAGAAAGGGTTACAGTACCCAAAGATAATGTTTATAGCAACTGGAGTAAACTCGCCGACAATAGCTTCTCTCACAGGAAAAACTTACTAAAAATAAGTTCATTTTTATAAATTTACTTTTTACTTAAGTTTTATTTAATATCTATAAATAATTTCTTTAATTATTAAAGCCGTAGCCATGGTTGTAAATATTATTACAGCTAAACATAAATATTTTAAATTAACTAAATACATTGAAGCAACTATATTGAATACTATGTGAGAAGTAAAACATGCAGCAAAACCATGCTTTTCATACAGTACTTGAAAAATTATTCCAAGGGAAAAATAAAATGTTACTAAAATTAGTGAAAGAATAGCTTCATTGAAAGTATAAAGAGATAAATGAAATAGAGAAAACATCAATGATGTTTTAAAATAACTTTTCTTTAGTGTATCGTAAAGGAGTACTCTAAAGTAGAGTTCCTCTATAATAGAAGTAAATAAATTTGGTATAATGAGCATTGAGTTTAATGCAATAAAGGACACTTCATTAGCCAGACCTAAAATCATTAGGTTGAAATAGTGAGGAAGAATCGAGTAGAAAAGTCCTGCTACTATAGACTCTGCATTTAAGCCTAATTTGAAGCTATGTGCTTTAAATATGACAATAGTTGTTGCGAGAATAAAATACGAGGTTATGCGGGCTGCAGCATAATTCTTCATTAATGTGAAAACTAGGTTTAGTGAAAAGGCCAGTAAAAACCCTACAGACGCATCTAATTTCATGTACTTATTCTAGTATTATTCTGGCGTCTACAACATATGCACCTTTGCCTTTCTCGTAAACCATTACTGGGTTAAGATCCATTTCTTTTATTTCTTGGTTATTGTAAATTATATGCGATGCCTTCACTATAATGTCGGCTACTGCCTCAAGATCTCTTGGAGGAAAGTTTCTAAATCCTTTTAAAATTTTATAGCCTTTGATGTCTTTGATCATTTCAAGTGCTTCTCTCTTGGAAAGAGGTGCTACTCTAAAAGTAACGTCTTCTAGTACTTCGACGAAAACCCCGCCTAGCCCGAACATAACTACTGGACCAAATGTCTGGTCTTTGAGTCCTCCGACGATTACTTCGATACTGCCTTTGGGTAGCATTTTTTGAACATAGACTCCTAGAATATTTGCCTTGGGATTAACTTTACTTACTTTTTCCAGCATTTCTTCAAAAGCTTTCTTAACTTCTTCCGGAGAAGATAAGTTTAAAGCGACTCCTCCCACATCGCTTTTATGAACTATTTCCGGTGAAATTATTTTAAGTACAACAGGGTATCCTATTTCACTAGCTATTTTAACAGCTTCTTCTGCAGTTTTAGCAAAACCGGATTTTGGTACAGGAATCCCGTAGCATTTGCAGATTTCCTCAGCCTCATGAGGGAGAAGAATTTTTCTTCCTTCAGAGTAAGCTCTCTTAATTATCTTAAGGACCTTTTCTCTCAAACTTTGCACCAGTATCAGATATACCGAAGCGAAGTAGATAAGTATTTCTATTAAGTAAACCATGCATTACTGGTGTTAGTTCAATTATCTGCTTGAATTATTAGCATCAAGATAAACCTATGCGCTTACATAGTCAAAGCTCTCGAGAGAAAGAATCTTATAGCTCTACTCGTCTTAAGCACTGTGCGTAAAGCAACTACAACGTGTACATTGCTGATAGTTTTCTATCTACTGTTGCTCACATTTACTTATCCTTCACTTGTCTCTGTATCTATTTTTATTCCTCAGAAAACATATTTGAAGCCATCGGAAATATTCTGTAAAATAGACCTTTCCACTAAAGTTAACTTAGGGAGAGTTTATGTAAAAATTTCTTTACAAAAAAATGATCATATTTACTGGTCAGTAGTAAAACAAGTTTATTTAAATAATAGCACTGAATCTATTTCTGAAACACTTTATATTTCTGAAAGAGATCCTCCTGGAGAATATCGTCTTAAAGTAGAAGTACTTTCTGGCGGACGAGTACTAGGTTCTTCATTTAAGGAAATACTTATTGCTCCAACGCAGACAGACCTATATTTACTTCTCTCAAAATATGTTACTTTGAAAGCTGAAGTGGAAGATATTCTTGAAGAGGAAACACCGCTTGCCTTAAGTCTAAAGAGTTCCTTTAGGAAATTGAGCGAAAAACTAAGTTCTGCTTTTAGAGCATATAAAGAAAATAATATAAGTAAAAGTGCTATTTTTTATCAAGAAGCAGAAAATTTGCTTAATGATTTAGAAAGAAAAATAACTATTTCTCAAGACTATATTCTACTACACAAATTATTTTCAGCAATTGATAAAAGCTTATCCTATGATCCATACTTGGTTTACAGTTTTTGGCTAAGTATAGCTTCATTGGGAACTTTTATTTTCATGCTTATCTTCTTTATAGTTTTTCCACTTTATGTCTCGAGTACTGATTCTTGGACAAACAACATAGTTCTTTTGACTAAAAGAAATATTGTTGAGAATCTTAAGGAGAGTGTTGAAGCAGCCAAAAAAACTCTCTTAGAAAAAGCTAAAGAACAAGCTTCGCTAGATATACGCACACTTATTTTAGCTAGTCTTTCGGCTCTTATGGCAACAGTAGGACTTCTAATGAATAATACCGTGACAGTAATTGGAGCTATGATCATAGCTCCTCTACTTTCTGTCTCTGTTTATAGCACATTTGACTGGCTACTGCTAGCAGAAGAAAAGAAGGAAGGAGCAAAGTACTTAAAAAGCCTTAAAAACGAGTTTATTTTAGTAGCATTAGTTGTTATAGAATCTCTTTTGATAGCTAAAATATCTTCTATGGTTATTCCGCTCTCTGAAACTCCTTTAATTATGGAGAGAGCTAGACCTAATTTTGCAGACCTAGTTATTGCCGTAGGCTCGGGTTTGGCTGCAGTAGTATCGCTTATAGGTGGCAAAGAAAACTATGCTATTTTAGTTGGCGCAGCTATAGCTATAGCTCTTGTACCTCCAGCCTCTACTATAGGTATAGGTCTTGCATTGAAGAGAGCTGATATAGCTTTAGGCGCTCTCTCGCTACTTATAGCTAACTTGCTTGCAATAAAGCTTTCAGCATACTTAGCGGCGAGAATCTATGTCCTGCTACCGGTAATCAAGATAATATCGCAATACATAAGAGGACTTTTTGATATAAATGAGGCAGATTATCTTAAGGTTCTTTTTACTAAAATTTTGACTTTAGTAAAATACTGGATCAACGTCAGCTTAAATATTGAAACTCCTATTGATACACAGATAGGAAGTTTTAAAGAACTTGTTAGAACTATTACTCCATATATTAAGAACATTACTTCAATATTCCTCAAGTATATCGTTTTGCCGGTAACAATCTCTGCGTCAATCTGCCTTACCTTATCTTTAGCTGAAATTTCTTTTGCAGTATCATATATGCTTTCGATAATCGATCAACTTGTTTCACAACTTATGGAAAAAATAGGTGTCAGTACATACGCTATAGCTATGTATTCGCCGACTCTTTCGATAGCCGTTTCAGCTTTACTAGTTCTTGGGTTAGCAATACTGTTAGTAAAAATAGCTAGCGGCAAGAAGCAGAGAAAAGCTGCAGCCTCCGCTCTTCTAGTTAATATAGCTCTATGGGGATCATTAGCAATTTTGCTTAAAATATACTATTTCTCTAGAGTAGCTTTGCTGGGTCTTTTACTCAATACAATATTCTTCGCCGGAGCTGTTCTGTGGAAGAAACTCAGAAAATATAAATCACACGTAATTCTCTACTCCTTCGTAATATTTATGCTAGCATACATTACTCTTCAGAGTCTATCAGTATATGAAACAGTATTTTACACAAGAAACTTGAGTGAAGTATCGCACATAGTGAGAACAGCTGCTGCAACATACTTCAATGTTTCAGAAAGCAGAATTCTTGTTTCAGTTTCATTTAAAGGTAAACAAGTTGATATAGTGATTCACTTCCTTTTAAAACAGAGCGAGCTTTCTAAACAGCTTTTGAATGTATCAGAGTTAAATGAATTTAAAACACTTTTAACAGATATTACAGGCTACCGCAAAATAGACTTGCGAGTAGACTATATTATAATTCCCGGCTAATAATTTAAGTGCTAAATACTAAGCCTATAACGTGAAACAGATAGTAGTTAAAGGAAAACAGAGATTCGAGGAAAAGACTGTTTTAGAGAATAATACTACTGTTGAATTTTCTGTTATCGAAGACAGCATTATTTCCGAAAACGTATATATAAAGAATAGCGAGATTTCGTGCTGTTTAATAGAATCTAATTCGAAAGTAGTAGGCGAGAAGCTATACGGACAAGTTATTGAGTCCGGATACCCCAACTTAGAGCTAGTGACTTACCCTAAGCCGCAGGAAATAGAGAAGCTCCTAGAGCGCATTAAAGAAAATCAAATAGACTTCAGCAAAATTTTCGGAGACTATCCTGATATAATTGAAGAACGTAAGAAAATATACCTTGATGTTTTAAATAGATTTAAAGATAAATATGGCTCGAGAAAAGTGTTTTTAGTAAGAGTACCTGGACGAGTGAATTTAATGGGCCGGCACGTCGACCACCGAGGAGGATATGTTAATCCTATTACTTTTAACAGAGAAGTCGTGCTTGTAGCTTCTTCACGTGAAGACGATCTATTTAAAGTAGAAAACTACTATGAAGAAAAGTTTCCAGGAGGAGAATTTAAGCTCAGTGAAGAGCTCCCCGAGAAGAAGATTAAGAGTATTGATGAGTGGAGAAAGTGGACTCAAGTAAAGTACGAGGAAAGAGCTTGTAGGGGCGAAGAAAAGTCTTGGATTAATTACATTAAATCTATAGTCTATTTGCAGGAATACTACCGTATTGACGATGAATGGTACTTGAGGAAACTCAGAGGACTCGACATGCTTTTCTACGGAGATATACCTATGTCTGCTGGTCTCTCGTCTTCATCAGCACTTGTTGTGGCAACTTATCTTGCTACTATCGCCGCAAATAACCTAAAGATATCTAAGAAACGGCTTATAGAGCTCTGCGGCTACAGTGAGTGGTATGTGGGAACCCGTGGTGGCTGCGGCGACCACGCAGCAATGATATGGGGTAGAGCTGGCTATGTTTCACACATAGGCTTCTTCCCTCTGAGAATAAGTTACGCAAAGTTTCCTTCAGGCTATAGAGTACTTGTCTGCAATTCTTTTGTTGAAGCAAAAAAGATGACTGGAGCTAAAGATATTTTTAATCAGAGAGTAGCGTGCTATGAAATAGGGTTCATGATTCTTAAGAAAAGATATCCAAAGCTACTTTCTGAAGTCAAGTATCTGAGGGATATAAATACACTGAACTTTGACTTAAATACAATATACTCTATGCTGAAATCTCTGCCCTTAAGAGCTAGTAGAAAAGAAATACTTGAAATACTTCCTGAAGAAAAAGAGCGGCTTAAACAGATTTTTAGAGAACATAAAGAGCCTGCTGAAGGCTATGCTATAAGAGATGTTTGTTTCTTCGGCATAGCTGAATGTGAGCGAAGCCGAATAGTTTACGACATATTGTCTAAAGGTGATGTGGAAAAATTCGGTGAGCTTATGAAGATCTCACACGATGGAGATAGAGTAGTAAAGTACAGTGATAGCGTTGAAAAAGAGTGGAAGTGGAGTGCTACCGACGACTACTTAGATTATTTAATCAAGCTACCCGGTGATAATCCGGAAAAACAGCTCTTTATGCAGCCCGGAGCCTATCGATGTAGTATAAAGGAAACAGACTATCTTGTAGACCTTCTTTTGCGTCAAAAGGGAGTTATAGGTGCGCAGTTAGCTGGAGCAGGTTTAGGAGGATGTGTAATAGCATTAGTTGACGAAAAGTACATCAAAGAAGTAGTTGACATACTTTATAGAGAGTACTACGATAAGTACGGCAAACCTAGGACAGGAGTCTTAATATGCGTTCCTATAGAAGGCGCAGGTTTTGTGGCCTAAATTACTAGTCATATTTAAATGGAACATTTATGTCTGAAAGATTTTTACTTTTTACTTCAGTCTTACTACATAATTCTATAGAATTAGGGGCCACAAACCCTTTGCTTCAGTCTTAAAGCCTGTGCTAAAGTGTTTAGAGACGATAAAGGAAAGCCGGTGGAAATCTTTGGGAAAGACATAAGGCTTCCAGACATAAATGTTCCTCATTTATCTTACGGGCACTTAGCCTGCTTAGGCCTCTTTCTACAGCAGCTAAAACTATCTTACTACATAATTCTATAGAAATAGAAAAACTTATATATTTCTATAAAACTATATACTTTGATACTATGAGCCTAGAAGAAGAAGAAAAAGAACTCAAAAAAGTTGAAGAACTAGCTGAAGAAATCAAGAAAATGAAAAGCAGACTGGAAACCAGAGAAAAGCACCATTTCTATGTGCAGAGAAAATTAGAGAAAGAGTTAGAGAAATATTTCTCCGAGCTATTTTCTGAAATCAAAAAATACGCTCCAATCATTTGTGAAAAAATAGAGAAAATAAGCGGAGTTAAAGTAAATGACGAGAAAGCATTTATGATAATTAAAGAGTACTTTGATAGCTCTATTCACGTCATCATACATGAGATAGCTCATTCGGTTTTAAACGAGATACTCGGAGAAAAGGATCCTGAAAAAAGACTTGCCTTAAGTGAAATATTAGCGAGATTTCTTGAAAGAGTAGTTTCAAGTGAGTTAATGAAAGAGAAGCCGAGTAGATTAATCACAGTTGAGTCTCTTGAAAAACAGTTTGAGGAACTTCAAGGCTATTCGGTTTTTAGAAAAACAAACTTCACGGTGAACGATTACAAGAAGTTATTTGAAATGTTTACAGCGTATTTAGCTGAAGGAAAACTTAAAGAAAATATGGGGAAAATTGAGAAAGAAATACTAAGTGTTCTAAAGCTCTAGTACTACAGCGCTCTTAGGCTCAATTTTTATTAAGTTGTCTTCTTTTTCGCCTCTCCCCCATATAATTTTGCCTGTCAGCCTTGTTTTCAATGGTGTATAAGAGTGGTTTAGTAGAAATAGTATTTTAGGCTCGCCTTTTTTGAGCCAGTACTTTACCTGTATTGCAGGGTTGTCTGCTTTGTAAAATGGCTTTACTCCTACCTTGGAAGCTAGCTTTTCGTAGAGCTTATAGGCGTTGTTGTGTATACTCGTATAAGCTAAGTGAAGCTCTATTGGATGCGCCGATAGCATTGTATATCCTGAGCCTCTCGAGGCCTCGAAGAATACTGGCTTCCTGTATGCGAATCCAATCGGCTTAGCGTCTACAGGCACGAAACCTGTGCTACCGAGGTCTCTTTTTACTTCAGGTATTCTTAGCACCCAGTCGTCGAACCTTATGTACAAGTAGTCTAGAGTTTCTGCCCTCATACCTGCTTTAAGTGAAGGCTGTACGCCGAAGAGTTCTTCCCATATGTGACATGAAGATACATGCGGATGATTAGTATACCTCAAATGAGAGTAGTAGACTAGCCGTCCCTTTTCAGCTAGTTTAAGTAGCTTTCTCCAGGTTCTCGTCAATAATCGAGGTAAACTTGGCACGACTATTACTTTACTCTCGCTACTTTCGATATCGTCTTCTCTAACAAATGTCGCTTGAAGAGAAGCTTGTTCTGCTAAAACATATGCCTGCGAAAGAGCCTTAAATACCTCGTAGTTATTCTCAAATACGAAAGGATAATCTCTATAGAGTACGGCAGGAACTACTATTTCTATATCTCTTTGAGGCAGCGTGTACTGATTTAAGTCGAGTATTTCAAGGAGCTCACTTACTCTTTTAACTGATTCAGCTGCCTTCTTGTTTTCTCCATTAGCTTTAATTAAGCCAAAGGCTAGCTCATGAGGCTCCCAGAGATAAGGCTCGTCTTCTTCTCCAGGAAAATCGGAGAAACACCATATGAAAGCTCCTGAAGCTCCTACGGCTAGTGCTCCTACGAGAACTATTTCAATGAATCTAGCGTGGCTCTCTTCTGTATAAAGATTTGTTGGAAAACCGTACTCTTCCAAGATTACTGGCTTCTTTTTAAGACTTCTACAGTACTCGAGTACGGCGAGATAAGTCATCGTGTGTCTGATAGGATTATCGTCGTACAGATATAGGTGTGGCGAAAAATAGTCTACGTAAGGCTCTACTTTCTCCGGCGTGAGCAGTGTAGAAAATGGTGTAGTGGAGTCTCCTAACGAAACAATGTGGTGAGAATCCTCTTCTTTAATGTCTCTGTAGAGTGTTCTAAGCCAGTTATAGAACTGTTCAGGCTTCTCAGGTTTAGCTACTAACGTTATCTCATTTGAAATAATCCAGCCGCCGAGAGCAGGATGATTCTTAAAACGCCTTACTACTTCTCTTACGAACTTTCTTGTTTTTTCTAGTACATCTACTTCGTATACTTTGTTTTCTGAGTCCCATGGAAAGCCCCAGTTCTTTCCAGACATGTGGCCTACTAAAAGCGTCAAGAAAATTATTAGCCCATTTTCTTGCGCAATATTCAAGAATTCTTCGAGCTTTCTTGCAGAATCCTCTTTAAGTGAGCCATCTGTTTCTGCAAAATCTTCAGCTAGAATAAATGCCCTTAGTACCTTAAGCCCTATTTCTCGAGCTTTCTTCAAATCATCTTTAACTGTTTCCCTGTCCCATTTTCTCCACATCAAAATATCGTATTTTCTATTCCAGTAGTTAGCTCCTAGTAAGAAAACTTTCCTATTTTCTACTTTCACGCTACAGTTTTCTGAAAGAGTTTTCGGCACAGAGTAAAACTCATAGAAATTTAAATAAACCTATCTGTTTAAATGATGACGCCGGCTACAGTAATGTTAATACATTTGCCGCTAGTAACTACTATATGGAGATTCCTTCATTTTTCAGAGCCTACGATATTAGAGGAGTTGTAGAATACGAATTGACGCTAGAAGATTACCTTAGTTTCGGTAAAGCTGTAGGCACAGTGGCAGAAGACTTTGTAGTAGTAGGTAGAGACGCTAGAGTTCACGGAGAGATATGTGAAAAAGCTTTTGTGAGCGGAGTACTTTCCCGCGGAGTAGATGTCAGGGCTACTGGTGTAGTTCCTATAGGTGTTCTAAGCTATGCAGTAGAGAAACTTAAAGCAAAAATAGGCGTTATGGTTGGAGCATCGCATAATCCTCCAGAGTATAATGGACTAAAGTTCTTTAAAGAAGGAGGAGAGTACTCGAAAGAATTAGATAACAAGATAAGGAGAATCTTTATTGAAAGAAAATTCAAGAAATTCGACTGGAGAAAAATAGGGTCATATGAGATATTGGACATAAAAAACGACTACTTAAGCTTCGTTTTATCTAAAGTAGATGTTAAAAAGAAAATAAGAGTAGCAGTAGACTGCATGAATGGTGCCGCGGGAACAATCATCAAGTCTCTGCTTGAAAAACTTGGCTGCGAGTACAAAATAATACATGGAGAGCCTAGCGGGCTTTTTCCTCTAGGAGAACCTGAGCCTAAGCCTAGTAAGCTCAAAGAACTAATGGCGCTTGTATCTAAAGGTAACTTTGACTTGGGATTAGCTTTTGACGGAGACTGCGACAGAGTAGTAGTGATTGATGATAAAGGGCGCTACACTGAACCCGAAAAGACAGCTTCTCTCATTGTAAGCTTTCTAGATACCAAGCCTGGCGACACTATTGTAGCCAGCGTTAATACTTCAAGTATTATAGACGACGTTGCTTCGGAAAAAGGACTTAAAGTTATCAGAACTCCCGTGGGCCACTTCTACATAATTGAAGCCGTTAAAAAGCACAAAGCAGTACTAGGCTTTGAGCGCAGCGGACATATGACTATACCTAGTTTGAGACTATTTGATGACGCTATTTTAGTTGCAGCAAAACTTCTCGAAATATGCAGCAAGCTAGAAGAACCTCTTTCAAAGTTCTTTGATAAACTACCCACCTACCTTTCTACTGAAGTTTCTTTAGAGTGCCCAGACTCCATTAAATTTAAGGTCGTTGAGGCAATTTCTAACGAACTTAAAGCCAAATTCAAGAAAGTAGACACTATAGACGGCGTCAAAGTTTACACAGACAAAGGCTGGTTCCTAATAAGAGCCTCAAATACTCAGCCTTTAATCAGAATAACAGTCGAGGCTAAGAATGAGAAGAATTTACAGGAGCTACTTAACTACGCTAAAAGCTTAGTGGCTAGAGCTCAAAAGCACTATATGACGTGATCTACTTTAGGTCTAGTTATATAGAGAAGAAGATAAGCTGTAAGCAAGTAGAGTTTTTTGCGCAAAACTATACTAATTATTTCTCTTATTTCTTTTTCCCTAGTTTCATCCATACTATTCAACACAGCTATTTTCTGCAAACATTTAACACAGTTCTCTATGGCCTTTTTTCTCTTTTCATCGAAGAGCTCTAGCATTTTCTCCAAGTGACAATTTTTCTCAATACCCATTTCATAAGGTAAACATGGGTGCATAGCGTACTTGATTATATCGAAAATCTCATCATAATCTAACCTAAGTTCCCTCATTTTAGCCACAAACTGCTTCTCAGCTAAGTAGAGTATACCGCTTTTTCCTTCATGTACTTCCTTAAAGCACCCCAGGTAATCTCTTAACACTAGTGCTAAAGCAAAGTCTCTCAGTAAGTCGATGTATTTCTTTAATCCTACTCCGTTCTGTAATTCTACTTTGATCTTATGTAGAAGCTCCCCTTCCTTGTTATAAAATTTTTCAGCAATTTCTTCCAGCTTATTTAAATCAGAAGCATTTTTTAAATACTTATTGTACACTTCTTCGTATAGCCTTCGTATGTAAGGGTGATTGAGGAACTTCTGCTTCAGCTCATAGTGGCTAACCATATGAGCTTCCGCTAAATTATACTCCCTACATTTAAAACCTTTTCAGCAATAATGTATGAACTATCTGTATAAAAACATAAATATAATATAGTTTTTAGCCAGATATAGGCATTGCAGTAACATATTATAAATACAAACATCGCCATGTGCACAGAGTTGACCCCCGCTCATAAAAATACTATATTAATGAACATAACACATCTCAGAGCTCCAGACCCTCATCATTAATCTGCCGAGGGTTTCTCATCATCAAGTAAGATATTCTCCAGAAAATTTATTCCTTTCTAATATAGTGTAGGTCACCTGTCTTTGCACGAGTAATTTTTTCTAGCTAATTTAACGTATTTTCCCTTATTTTTAGATTTCTTTGACATTTATTTAAAATAACTAAATCTAGAGAGAAATATTTTCGCAATATTATTTTGATAGAATTTTTAGATATTTTTCTCTCAGCTTCTGGTACTCGCTTATAACTCGCTCAATGTAATTTAAGTGTTCTTCAGAGACTTTTTTCACTACTTTAGCTGGTACTCCCACAGCAATGCTATTGTCGGGTATTACAGTGTTATTGAGTACTACTGCACCAGCTCCAATTATACAGTTTTTACCTATTTTTGCTCCATCTAATATTACAGCACCCATGCCGAGTAAAGTTCTATCGCCTATTTCGCATCCCTCGAGAACACATCCATGAGTTATTGCAACCTCATTTCCTATTGCTGTTTCATGCTCAAGTGTCGCGTGAATTACTACATTATCTTGAATTGAACACTTTTCTCCTATAATTATTTTATTTAGATCTCCTCTTATAACTGCATTAAATAGTACAATAGTTTTGTCTCCTACTACTACATCTCCTATTATTTGAGCTGACTCTGCTATGAAGCACTCTCTTCCTATTCTAGGTCTCTTTCCATCGAACTCTATGATCACATGTAGTTTGGCTTTGAGCTCGATATAAGGTCTACGTTTTTATGATAGCTGATAAAAGCGGTACAGTAATTAGGGATGGGAGCATGTCTCCCACTTTTATTTTCCTTACTTTAAGTAAATTAAGTGCAAGCCCTATTAGCAGAATTCCGCCTACTCCTGTTATATCGTGTAGCGTAGCTGTACTTAAATATGGTTTTAAGAATGATGCCGCTAAAGCTAGTGATCCTTGGAAAGCCAGTAGTAGTATAGAGCTGAAGAGTACTCCATAGCCCATAGCTGCAGCATATGCTATCGAGACTGTAGTATCCATTACTGCTTTAGCTAATATTATCGAAGGGTCCCCTAAACCGTCTTCAATAGACCCTATTATAGTCATAGGGCCTACGCAGTATGTCATGAATGCTGTAAGTAGTCCTTGAGTAAATGCTCCTGTATCTTCTTTCTTTATAATGCTTCCGATTTTGCTTAAGTTTTCTTCTATTTTGAGAAAGCTTCCCAAAATACTTCCAGCTAGTAGTCCCAAGACTGTTGCTACAGGTCTTTCAATAGAACATGACATTACTATGCCTAAGGCTACTGTAAAGAGGCCTACTGCATCGAATATCTTCTCTTCGAGCTCCTTGGGAATACCTCTACGTAGAAGAAGCCCTATAGATGCTCCTAATGCTACTCCAGCTGCATTCAGTAAGGTTCCTAGCACAGTTTTCCTTTGATAAAAGCTTTTAATACTTTAGGCAGTCACTTACTTCAGTAAAACATGATTAATAAGGAAATTTTAGCTGAAATGGGATATTATCTAAACAGGCTAAGTGAACTCGACGAATTCATTAAAAAGGGTGTAGGAGATGTTTATCCAGGCGCTGTTATTGCTCTTGGATGCAGTAAAGGAGTAGGCTACATTAAGGCTTACGGCTACTCTGTTATAGTTGAAGAAAAGAAATCAATGAAAGAAAACACTATTTTTGATTTAGCGAGTTTAACTAAGCCTATAGCTACAGCCACTAGCATTATGATTCTGATCGAGAGAGGTCTCTTAGCTTTAGACGATAAAGTTCAGGATTACTTACCTTCGTTTAAAGGTCCCTTCAAAGATAAAGTAACTATAAGACACTTATTAACTCATACAGCAGGCTTTCCTCCGCATGAACCATTCTACTACAGGTGTAGCTCAGTGGAAGAAATAATTGATGAAATATGTACAGACGTTTTCATAACCTACGAGCCGGGAACTCGCGTTGTTTACAGCGATATAGGCTTTATTTTACTAGGATACATTGTTGAAGAGCTCGCTGGACAAAGGCTTTCAGAGTTTACAGAAGCCAATATCTTCGCTCCTTTGGGTATGAAAGACACTATGTTTAATCCTCCTAGAGAACTTAGAGACAGAGTAGCGGCTACTGAGATATGTAAGTGGAGGAAAAAGCTTATTTGGGGCGAAGTACACGATGAAAACTCTTACGCTATGGGCGGTGTAGCAGGGCACGCTGGGCTTTTCTCGACAGCACTCGACTTATCTATTTTCGCCCAAATGATGTTGAATAAAGGTACACTTAATGAAGTGAGAGTATTATCTAAGAGAAGTGTAGAAGAAATGACTAAATGTCACACAGAGGGACTTAGTGCTAGAAGAGGTCTTGGCTGGCAGCTGAAAGATAAAGGTGCTTCTTGTGGAGACCTATTTTCGGACCGCGCTTATGGTCACACTGGTTTTACTGGAACATCCCTGTGGATAGACCCCGAGCTAGATCTCTTCGTAGTGTTTCTTACGAACAGAGTTCATCCCTCGAGAGAGAATAAGAAAATAGTGCGCTTTAGACCCAAGCTACACAACTTAATTGTAGGCTTGAAGAGGTTTTAGACTAGAGGATATTTTCCATATTTGTCTCTCGCTTTAAACATCGCTAGGACATTCTCTAGCGGATGATTTATTTCAACAACATTGCTTGTGCAGAGAATATATCCTCCTCCGTAAGCCGCCTTTCTTATACACTCAACTGACGCTCTATACACTTCTTGTGGTGTTCCTCTATGCATTAAGCCTATATCTATGTTGCCGCATAAGCAGAGCCTGTCACCGTATTTCTCTTTAACTTCACCTAAGTCCATGCCGGCCGTAGGGTCTATTGAGTGGAGTGCATCAATACCTGTTGAGACAAGAATATCTATTACTGGCCACAAGTTGCCGTCTGTATGCTTAATGTATAGTCCTCCTTTTCTGTGAACCGCATCTACAAGCTGTTTTAAGTAGTATGCAATAAGCTCCTCAAAGTCTTTTGGATTAAGAAACGGCCCTGAGTTAGTACAGTAGTCGCTGCAGCCTACTATTGCGTCTGCTCCCGTGTCTATCTGTGCTTTAGCGGACTCGATGTTTTTTCTAATAGATTCTTCGAGCTCTTTCTTGAGCTGAGCTCTCTCTTTCCTCATTCTCCGGATGAGCTTAGCGAAATCAGCGTAACTTCCGGGAACACTCATAGTGCCGTCAGCAGACCCGATTACTGCTAGCTCAGGAGCTAGTTTTTTAGCAAGCCGAATTGCTTCAACTAAGTCAGGTACAGCGTATAGCCTGACCGCATCATAGCCCAGTTTTCTCGAAACCTCTACTTGCACCTCGACATTATGTTTTAAGACCTTGTCTGCCTTACCTTCATTCACCATTTTCTTATAATCTTCACCTACAATCAGTTTCCGGCCAACAACTTTTTCCGCGATCTGTACCTCTAACTCGAACATCGGCACTTTATCAGATTCTTCGAGCAGAAGAGCCCTAATGAAGCGTTCCCGCGGCTCCACGGAGTATTTCCTTAAAACCTAGTATATAGAACTTGCCGAAACAAGATACAAGCTTATATACCGCACAGTATTCTAAATGAAGGTGGTCCATATTCACTCTGCTACAGCCTCCTCGCGGATTTAGAGACTACTTGCCAGAAGAGTGGAAAGCACTAAAGTGGCTTGGAGAAAAATTCACTGAAATAGCTGTTCTCTGGGGATATTCTCCTGTAGAAGCACCTATATTAGAGCACTTAGAGATACTTAAAAAGAAAGCCGGGCCCAGCGTAGTAGATGAAATTTACTGGTTTAAAGATAAAGCGGGACGCGAGCTGGGCATACGCTTCGACTACACTGTTCCTCTAGCCCGAGCTATTGCAGCTCGCCCTGAGCTACCTAAGCCAATTAAGTGGTGTTATTTTGGCCGCGCTTGGAGATACGACGAGCCTCAAGCTGGACGCTGGAGAGAATTCTGGCAATTCGGCGTAGAGCTAGTGGGGTTAAATAATGTAGAGGCTGACGCAGAAGTACTGGCGCTAGCAGCAGAGTGCTTGAAGAAAGTAAATGTACCTGACCTCAGGATACTTATCTGCGACAGGAGACTTGTCGAAAAAGCTTTAGGTAAGATGGGTGTTCCCAAAACTATTTTCGGAGAAGTCTGCAGAGTAATCGATAAGAGGAAGAAGATAAGTGAAGAAGAATTTTTAAGCGGTTTGAGTAGACTAGGCCTGCCGAAAGATACTTGTATAAAAATAGCCGACTTTTCCTCAACACTAATTCCTCTAAGAGATTCGATTGACTTCGTAAAGGATATAGATTCAGAGTTAAGTGAATTTTTCAAAAAACTAGTAGAGCTCCTGGACAGCTATGGAGTACTAGATTTGTTTAAACTAGACTGCTCGATAGTCAGGGGACTAGAATACTATACAGGCTTAGTTTTCGAGGCCTACGGTGGGAAAGGAGAAAAATGGAACAGGTTGTCAATAGGTGGAGGAGGACGCTATGATGAACTAATAGGATTATATAGAGAGCCAGGGCTTCCTGCAACAGGATTTGCATTAGGAGTCGATAGAATAGCTCTCTTACTTAAAGAATACGGTAAAACTCTGTGGATTCAAGAAGAAAATAAAGTTCTAGTGTTCTTCTTCGGCAAGTACTTCAAGGAAGCAGTCGAAGCAGCATACATTTTAAGAGAAAAAGGTCTCTCGGCTTCACTAGACTACACTAGCAGGAGTATAAGAGACGCTATTAAGTATGCAGTTAAAACAGGATACCGCTACTTAGCCATAATAGGAGAAAAAGAAGCATCCTCTAGAGAAATATCAATAAAAGATTTAAAGGAGAAAAAGCAAGTTACAGTACCTTTAGAAAAAGTACATGAAGCTATTTTAAGTTAAGTAACTTAAGGAGCTAAAATCTTTATTTTATTCAATAGGGTAGTGAAAGTAGTGGCTAAAATACATGGCAGAGTCGCCACAAGGCTATCTAAGCTCACGCGGCTTTACACCGCCTCAGCTATTATACTAATTGCTCTCTCGTTTCTTCTGCCCCTTGTTGTCTGGAATCTTCCGCTAGAAGAGCTTACAGTAAGGCTTTCTCTAACAGCTCTTTCTGTAGCATTAGCTTTTCTAGCAGGTTTTTGTGTAAAAAGAGCCGTAGGTTACAGGAAAGGCGTTAAGGGAGAAATGGAAGTATTTAAGAGACTAAGATCACTTCCAAGAAGCTATCATGTATTTCCCGACGTCGATTTAATTAGAGGCGACGTAGACTTCGTTGTAGTAGGACCTACAGGCGTTTTTGCCATTGAAGTAAAGCACTGGAAGGGGGGACGCCTTATTCCACGTAAAGGCGGCTCATGGAAAAGAGTCTTCTCTAAACACAACTCAAGACTTATTAAGTCGCCTGTTATTCAAGTGAAAAACTATGCAGACAAGCTCTACAGCTTACTGGGTGTACCCGTAGAGCCTATTGTAGTCATTGCAGGAGATATTAAAATCCGGGAACAAACATGGGAAGGCGTACCTATATTGCGTCCACGTAAAGTATATGAGTATATTTTATCTAGAGAAAAATATCTTGATGAAAGAAATATACATAGAGTTGTAGGACTCCTAAAGTTCTTTAAACAGCTCGCCGAATGAATTAGTAGAGGCAAATGAGTGCTACAAAAACTGTGAAGATAGGAGAGATCTACTTAGGTGGAAAAGAAGGAGAAAACCCTACTGTTTTAATAGGCTGCATGTTCTACCATAAGCACAAAATAGTTAAAGACCATGTTAGAGGAGAGTTTGATCGAAAGAAAGCTGAAGAACTTATTGTAATTCAAGACGAGTGGAGCGATAAAACAGGAGTCCCGTGTATGGTTGATGTAGCTGGAGAAACAAGCCAGGCTCTCGCGAAATATATCGACTTCGTATCATCTGTTACTGATAAGCCTATTCTCTTAAACGGAGCTACTTGGAGAGTTAGAGTAGAAGCTATGAAATATGTTAATGAAACCGGATTAAATGATAGAGTAGTATATACTTCTATTAACTACGTTTCTCCCGATGAAGAATTTAGAGCATTAAAAGAACTTAAAGTAAAAAACCTTATTATACAAACATTTAATCCAAAGAATATTAGACCTGAAGGAGCCCTACAGCTGCTCTCAGGCGAAAATGGTCTTTTAGCTAAATGCTCTTCTGTAGAAAATATACTGCTTCTACCTACAGTACTAGATTTAGCCAGTGTAGGCCTATCTCTTAAGACACTTAAATACCTTAAAGAGAAACTAGGATACCCCTGCGGCATTGCTCCTTGCGGCGTTGTCGGTTACTGGAAAAGAGTAAAAGAACTTGGACAAGAAGCTAAGAAAATCTGTGTCGGAGGCATCATAGGACTCAGTATAGCTTATGGAGCAGACTTCATTATCTACGGGTCAATAAGAAAGGCACCTGAAGTTTTTCCTCTTTGTGCAATGTTGTCTTCGATTATTTCTTATGCTAACAGGTTCTACGGTATAAGAGTAAAGTCTCGCAACCACCCTCTATATAAGTATTTTTAAGTACTACTAGCATAGTTCAAAACTAGCCGAGCCAATGAAAATGTTTAATACATTTTTATATTTTTTGGAAAATATTACTGTATGCTGTCTCTTACCAAGAAAGTTAAGTGTCCCCAATGTAATGAAGAAATAGTTATTTCGGGAGATACTTTAGCTAAAGCTGTTGAGAGGGCTAAGAAGATAGGACTATTTTCTCTTGCTTTTCGGCACAAAGATCATGTCGTTCTGATATATATTGACGAGAAAGGAGGTATCAGAGGAGTTGAAACAGCTCCTTTAGTAAAAGTAGAAAAACCTGTTTTCCTTAAATTTGACATAATTCCCGTACCTAAACCTAAAGAAAAAATGCCTTCTCTGAACAAGCTGTCTAACGAGGAGCTAGCAGTGCTCACTTGGTGTGACGGACAGACTACTTTAAGCGAAATAGCCGAAGCACTCTCTATGCCCTATGATTTAGTCAAAGCAATAGTCGAGTCACTATACGGTGCAGGATATCTCAAAGAACTAAAAGAGGTGGTAACAAAGTGAAAAGAGAACTAGCTAAACTCTGGGAGACTAAGTAAACACTTTCAGCCTACAGTACATGTTCTTGTTCCTAGAATGCTCTTAATGCTTCTTATAGCGAAACTGGAGGCAGAGTTCACTAATCCAGCAGATATCAATCGAGGACTGCACAGATTAGGAATATGGGGAGGAAGCAGATGCCTCGTAGAACTATCTAAGTCAGAAGACTTGAGAAAAGTATATCCCTCAGATCACAATCCTGAAAAGCATAGCCGACTTCATGGAAGTATACTCTATTCTAGCTTGGAACTAGTTCAGCGGACACTCACCTTATTTCTCGTTCAAAATAATTAAAGAAGAAAACGAAAACATTATCGAAGGTATAGTTAAGTCAGTAGAGGGTAAGGAGACTTTCGCTGATAAAATAGAGACTATTAGCGGAGTTAATCCTATTACAAGGCGTCAGGAGGCTTTGAAGCAACTACAGCAATAGCCTTCAAAATACTTCGAGTAAAGAATATCTGGTGGAGCGTGTGGAGGCCTATAGACAAAAGTGGCATAATAGGCTTCTATATTCAGAGAACTATTCCGGTAGAAAAAGTGGCTGAAGTAGTAGAGAGAAAAGCCGGAATTCTTTAAAGATGTATCGCTTAAAGACGGCGCTAAGCTCCTTTTAGAGTACCTCGAAGCAGAGCTGCCATCATTCTAGCAGCAATAGATATATGTTTTCTAGCGCACTTACTGCTTTCATTAAAATACTTTTCATCACTTATACTGTGTTCAAGCATTTTTCCTAGCAGATTAAGTACTTCGAGCTCTTTTTGAGAAGATCCATAACGGCGTCAGTAGTGTAAGTCATTATTTTCTCTATTTTAAGAGTATACTTTAATTCTCTTAAAACTTCTTCATCAAGAGACTCTGCATAGTATTTTACTATTGTCTATTTATCAAATTTATTTTCTCGACGCACTTTATCAAAGCTTTCGCAGCTAATTGACCTGATTTAAGTGCATAACATATGCCTTCGCCGGAATATCTTACAAGCTTAAGCAAATATGCGCATCTGCTTCGAAGACTTCTTTCGCAATAACAAAGTCTATTTTACACTTATGTGCTACATTTACTATGTATTCTTCTGAGAAATTCTTGATGCACATGCTTTTCATCGAGGAAATCTATGTTTCTCGAAAAGAATTACCTTAATTTTCTCTTTAGCCAGGCAATAGGAGACAGTGAACCATGCAGGTCCTGCTCCTACTACTGCTACATCGTACACGTAGTACAGATTAGCTTGAATAAATATAAGTCTTAAAAATATTTAAGTGTCCTAACCTAGGTTTTCTAAAGTTACTTTGCTCTCAAGGACTCTCTCATGACATTTATGTAGGTTCTCCTGAGTTCCCAGTATTTCTCGGGCTTAGAGTACTTTACTTTCTCTAGCTTATCTGCAATGACTTCTGCTAGAACTAGTGCAGCAGGTGTAGGAGCTATCTGAGCTTCTTTAATTACTTCAATAACCGGCTTCACGGCAATAACGCGCTTTATAATAATAGATTTCTATCAGTTTAAAATTTAGGATAATATTGGCCTATATATCAGTAAAATATGGGAAACCTACAAGCCGCTCTTCTTAAATTCCTCGGAAAACTTCTTAGTGAGCTCTAAGTACATAAAACCGTATTCTTTGCTCGGCTCTATTTCGGTGCCTTCATGCCACTCATTCCAGCTGGTGATAATAATCCACTCAGGGCTATGTTCGAGCGCTATTTTCCAGCACAGTTCATATACCTGTCCTCTTTTTCTAGGTAAGTAGTTTCCAGGTATTCGTATTACTCTATCATCGTATCCCGGAAGAACTGTTGCTGCAAAAAGTTTCCCCTTAGTTCTACTTATGTTTTTGAGTCTACTGTAGAGTCTTCGCAAGGCTGTTCCTGAGGAATCTTTTGCTTCCTTGAGCGGTATGTATACGTGTATTCCGTCAAATATTTCGGCGTAAGCAGGGTCACGAGTGTCTCCTATAATGAAAGGCTCTATTTCGCTGGACCTTAGATAGTTTAGAATTATTTTCCAGAAGCTTTTTTCAAGTACTTCGGCAGAGTACACAAAGATAACTGGTCTTTTACCTATTTTTAGGAAAGATTCTCTGTAGGCATGTTTTTCGAGAATATACTTGAAGTCGTCTGTCATTTCATTTACATCTCTTTTTAAGCTGACTGTTTCGTAGTAAGCGCTTACTTTGACAGAGTATCCTTTTTCTTCAATAATATTCATCATTTTCTCGAGAACTTTATCTTCGTCTTTTTCTCTGCCCCACCAGCTTACAATAAAACAGTCTACGCCGTAGTCTTGAGCCCACTTAAGGTGAGTTTCTATTACCTCTGGGTCTAGTGAGTCATAGGGTCCTAGTAGAGGGTACTCTGCTGCAGCTATGTCTCTTCTGCCGTCTATGACTCTATCAGGATTATGGTATCCTAAGACACCTCCGCGAGCTAGTATTGGGTGATTCCAGTGAACCCACTTTCCGTGAGGTCCTTCAGGAGTGCCGTACCACGGATAGTAAAACGCTAGTACAAGCTTTTCGGTTTTCACATGATAAAATTACTGAGCTTAATATATAAAAATAAATGCGCTTAAGAAGCTCCTAGCGCCTTTACTCTCAGAGGCACTTGCCTTGATCAACAGACTTCTACCCGCTCATCGCTTCAATAGAGCTTAAGAAGAAGAAGTTATTAGCTTAAAGCGCTGTAACTTTCTGTGAGAGAAATCAAAGTAGGTGTTGTAGGCGTAGGTATTCAAGGAGAACAACATGTTAAGGCGTACAAAGCTCATCCTCTAGTTGAACTTAAAGCTATAGCTGACATTAACGAGAAAAGACTGAAAGAAGTATCTGATAAATACGGTATTGAACATAAATATATTGATTACCGCGAAATGATAGAAAAAGAAGACTTAGATTTAGTTTCAATAGTAACTCCCGATTTTCTCCACTTCGAGCCCGTTACTTTTGCGCTGAATCACGGAGTCAACGTCATTGTAGAGAAACCCTTAGCAATGAATGTTGAAGAAGCAGAAAAAATGGTGAACTTAGCTAAATCCAAAAAGCTTATGCTTTTCGTAGACTTCGCTAATAGGTGGAATCCTCCCTTTGCTATAGCTAAAGAAAAAGTAAGTAGCGGTGAGCTAGGAAAACCTCTCTACGCTTACTTCAGATTAAGCGACACTAAGTATGTTCCATTCAAAATGCTTTCCTGGGCCGCTAAAACAAGCGTAGTATTCTTTCTCATGAGCCACACAGCAGACCTCGCTAGATGGATATTTGAAGACGAAGTAGAGTACGTTTACGCAGTAGCATCACGTAAATACTTGAAGTCCCGTGGAGTCAATACATACGACTACGTAGTAGCAATACTAGAGTTCAGAAACGGTGGTCGAGCTCTCTTAGAATCAGCGTGGATTCTGCCCGAGAGCTTGCCGTCTATAGTGGACTTTAGGGCAGAAATACTCTGTGAAGAAGGCTCTATTTTCATAGACGACTTGTGTCAAGGAATAGAGGTAGCTTCAAAGACCTACGAGTACCCTCGCTATGCCGGAGGATACGTAATCAACGAGAAATACGTGGGCTTTACTAGAGAAGCAATACACCATGCTGTAGACTGTCTTATTGAAGGCAAAGAGCCTATAATAACGCCTGAAGACGCTTTAGCTAACACTAAAATACTTTGCAGTATTATAGAATCTATTGAGAAGAAAACGAAAGTACAAGTAAAATGAAAGTCATTATAGAGCACCTAGAACCTATTTTAAGCAAATGGCTCTGGATAGAATATAAGCACGTATCAGAGCTCGTTGGAAAAAGTAACTTAATCTTTACAAACGTTAAGAAAGAAAAGCATAGATTAAAGTTATCTGAACTAGGTGCTGTTGAAGAAAAAAGTGTATGTGAACTAGATATTGATAGAACGAAGCTTATAGTTTTAGACCAGAAAGCATTAGAAAAACTGAAGCCAGAAGACTTCAGTGACGCAGAGTATATTGTCGTAGGAGGAATTATGGGAGACTATCCTCCGCGCGGAAGGACCTGGCTGTACTTAACTAGCCGGCTTACAGGAGCTAAAGCGAGGACTTTAGGCGATTACCAGTTCGCTATCGATGGTGCAGTTTACATGGCTCTACAAGTATACCGGGGCAGAAGAATAGAGGAAATACCTGTTCAAATAGGCTTAGACATTAAGGTAAACGAATACCTTACAATAAATCTACCTTACGCATATCCTCTTGTTGACGGACAGCCATTCATAAGCAGCGAGCTAGTTAAATTCCTTAAAGAAGACATAGAGGACTACGAAGCAGAAGCAATAAGAACAGGCACTGTACCCGAAGTAGAGTAGGTTTCTTTATTAACTAGTTTTGCTGGAAGAATTCCCGTGAAAATAAGACCGGAGTGTATACCCTGTATACTTACAGTTAGAGTAAATGAGCTCATGAGACTTATTACTGATGAAGAAAAACTCAAGCAAGCAGTTAAAGAACTTCTCTCTTTTATGGCAGAGAACCTCGATTACGATGAATATGTTACTGTCTACGCAACTAACGCTTTCCGCCTAGTTAAAAAGCTTAGCGGAAACAACGATCCCTACCGGGAAGTGAAAGTTTACTCAAATAAAGTCACTTTAAGGATACTAAATGAAGTAGAAAGAAAAATATCAAGTTTACAGGGCTATAGCGCTTTTAGAGAAGCTTGTTTAGCAGCATTAGCTGGAAACGCCATAGACTTCGGTGTAGCCGGATACTCTGCTAGAATAGAAGATTTCTCAAAGGAAGTCGAGCAAATAAAGCTGGCAGTCGATGATTCTAAGAAAGTATTTGAAGAAATTTCGTCGAGAAAAATGAAGATACTGTACTTAATGGATAACTGCGGTGAAGCTGTTTTAGATATACTTCTCATAAAGCAGTTGACAGCTATGGGTCATGAAGTAGTTGCTGTAGTTAAGTCAGGTTCATTTCAAAACGACATAACATTAAAGGAAGCTGAAGAAATAGAGCTCAGCAAATACTGTAAAGTAATAGGCTCGGGTACAGACGGCTCAAGTATTTTCTGGAACGAAGTGAGTAGTGAACTTAAAGAAGAGTACATGAACTCGGATTTAGTGATATCGAAAGGAATGGCTAACTTCGAGTATCTATCAGAAGCCAATATTCCCTCGAAGCCAGTAGTATACATGCTTAAAGCAAAGTGCAGAAACATAGCTAAAGAGCTAGGAGTAAACGTAGGCGACTACGTCATTAAACTAAGCGAAACAGGATATCTCTCATAAAATTTAAGCTATTTCTGGCTACTCAAATAGTTTCTAATATATTCCAATACTTTCCTAAAATTATTTTCAGGAGAAACTGCTACATGAAACGGCTTTACATTATCTTGACTCCCTTCATGAAAGTGGTGTGGATAAGTTTCTATATTTCTCCACTTTCATGTCTAGCATTATCCCATCGATACACAGTCCCGTCGATAAATCTTCTCTCCCAATGGTAGGCGTATTTACCTTCTATGAATAGCGAAAACCACACATCAAGAAAGCTTCCATCGACTATATGTACTCGCAACCTATCCTCACGATACTCTACGTCAACTACTATATCAGAAAACTCTTTCAATGCTATTCTTCCGAGCTTTTTATATAATTTTCTCATTATTCTATTTTTAGGTTTTTCAGTAGACTTATCAGCTTTTTTCTATATGTTCAAGGTAATCTAATTTTATTAAATCATCATGAACATCAATATCACTTACAATGTCTTTTTCAATCAATTTAAAAAGATCATTTATACTCTTTACACCATATTTTTATATCTTAACAGAATACAAGCTTTTTCAGCTTTAATTTTACGTAACTCACTTATAATAAATGCTCTTAAGGCTTTTTTCTCAAGCTCTTTTTCATCAAATCCTAGTTCTTCAGCGACTTGTTTTAGAGCCATATTTTCACAACAATTATGTAATTTAGGCTATTAAGTATTTTCAATATGATCTAAACCTTAATTTGCTCGGCAGACATGCCGTCAACACTTGCTTGTAGGCTATTATTTAGTTTAGAACCTGTATAGAGCTAAAGTTTTTATTACTTCCGCTTATTTAGTGCCTCGGGACAATGACTGAGAAAACTGTCTTTACGCCGTGGGAAGTTGAAGGCGTTGTAGACTACGAGAAACTGCTTAAAGAATTTGGTGCATACAGAGTGACAGACGAGCTTTTAACGAAACTTAAGAAACATACAGGAGAGCTTCACATACTTTTATCGAGGAAAGTATTCTATGCTCACAGAGACTTAGATTTAGTTCTTAAGGACTATGCTGAGGGAAAAGGATTCTTTCTTTACACAGGAATAGCTCCTAGTAGGAGTACAATGCATTTAGCGCATATAGTGCCTTTCGTTATGACTCAGTGGCTTCAAGAAAAATTCAAAGTAAATACTTACATAATGATACCTGACGAAGAAAAATATTTAGCTAAAAAGGCTTCCAACTTAGCTAAAGTAGACTCGCTTGTAGAACAGACAATACTCGATATTATTGCTTTAGGCTTCGATCCCGACAGAACATTCATTTTTAGAGATAGAGAGTACATAAAGCACCTCTATACAGCTGCAGTAGTAGTCGCTAGAAGAATAAACTTCTCTCTAGCTAAAGCTGTCTTCGGATTCCACGGCGAAACCTCTATTGGACTTATTTTCTATCCAGCACTACAAATAGTGCCTACACTCTTCGAGAAAAAGAGATGTCTTATACCCTATGGTATAGATCAGGATCCTTACTTCAGAATACAGAGAGACATTGCTCCCAAGCTAGGTTACTGCAAGACCGCCAGTCTTATGTCAATACTTATCCCTGGTTTAGAAGGTATTAAATCTAAAATGTCTGCATCAAAGCCTGAGACCGCTATCTTCCTTAGAGATCTACCTGAAGTAGCTGCTAAGAAAATAATGAACGCGTTTACTGGAGGACAGCCTACAGTTAAAGAGCAGAGAGAAAAGGGTGGAAACCCGAACATTTGCTGTGTCTACCAGTGGTTCAGGATACTTTTTGAGCCTTCAGATAAAGCTCTCCTCGAGAGATACGAGAAGTGTAGAAACGGTGAACTACTCTGCGGTGAGTGCAAAAAAGAGTTAGCTGAAAGAATTAAAGAGTTCCTCAAGAAACACCAGCAGAAAGTAAAGGAAGCCGAGAAGATTAAAGACAAGTTCCTCTACGACGGAAAGCTAGCTTCAAGAATGTGGAACTGGGAATTCGACTACAGGTCTTTAGAAGAGTAACTACCGTTCAATCAACTTTGCGACTTCAGTTAACACAACTAGTGCACCTAAAACGAAGCTAAATAGCTCTCTTATATCTCTTGCAAGAGTCTCAAGAGCTTTCTCTCTAGCATTATAGGCGTAAAGAACAGGTATCTTTCTACACGCCTCCTTAAGGCCCTTTACATAAGCTAAGTCTTTCTCGTAGTAATTAATTATATCAGAGACTATTTCAGTAGCTGTTCTACTCGATAGCGCTTCAAGAACTCTTTTTCTAGCAACATCAAGCAGGAGATTCATTGTTTTTAACCCAATATTAATAGCTTCATCGTACTTTCCTTTAGTCACTGCATTGTTGTATTCTCTATTAAGCTCCATAAACTCGTTATAAAACTCTTTTAGGAATTTGTCACTATTCATAGAAAAATAAGCTTCACCGACAGATAAATATCTTAAAGACTACTCTTCAATTCTAGACTTCTTCTCAAACTGCTGCTCATAAAGCCTCCTTAGCTCACTCAGCGTAGTTATATCATAGGGAGACTTATCATATCTTATCCTAGTTATTCTAGCAAAGCGCAAAGCTAACCCCGACTTATATTTAGGGCTTTTCTGTATTTCGTTAAACGCTATTTCGACAACTATCTGGGGCTTGACATGGACTACGTGACCTTTCTCGCCTACTTTGAGTTCCAGCAGCCTCTTAGTCATCTCCTCGAATTCGTCGTCTGTAAGCCCCTTGAATGTTTTACCAACCATAACAAATTCACCTGTTTCCTCGTCCAGCACCGCCAAGTGGTAATCGCTCAACCAGCCTCTTCTCCTGCCATGTCCCCACTCAGCCGCTATAATAACGCAGTCTATTGTCTGAGCAGGCTTTATTTTAAACCAGTACTTTCCACGTATTCCCGGCGTATATGGGCTGTCCAGCTTCTTTGCCATAAGTCCTTCATGGCCCTCTTTCTCAGATTCTTCGAGAAACTTTTTAGCTTCATTAGGGTCTCCTGTAACTATTCTTTTTGCTAAGTATTCTTCATCAATTATTTCCTCTAAAAGACTCCATCTCTCTTTATAAGGAATATCTACGAGAACTTTCCCATTAAGATATAATAGGTCAAAAGCTCTTATTTCAAGAGGTATTTCTTTCATCATTCTACGAACATCATATTTTCTCCTAATCCTCTTCACTAAATCCTGAAATCTAACGGGTTTTCCGTCCTTAAAGCTAAGCGCCTCGCAGTCAACTACATATTCGTCGGCTTTTATTTCCTTAGCTATTTCAACTACATCAGGTAGGCTTTCAGTAACATCCGTAAGGCGCCTAGTGTATATTCTTATCTTATTTCCTTTGCGATGTATTTGCAACCTTATGCCGTCGTATTTGTATTCAAAAGCAGCTATTCCACCTAGCTCTCTTATAGTACTTCTAATATCGTAAGCCATTTCAGCCAGCATCGGTCTAACGGGTCTAAATAGCTGAAGTGTAGCGCTTCGCAGTCCTTCAGCTCCCTTAGTTAAAGCCGTTTCAGCTAACTCGCCTATATCGGCAATAAACATGTAGGTTCTTCTAACAGTATCTTCGTCTACTCTAGCTACCTTCCCTATAGCGTCTAGAACTAGGCCATCTGCTACCCCTACTCTTACTTCGCCGAAAAGCATTCGTAGAAAATACTCTATTTCAGTGGGAGTCATGCTTGATAAAATACTGAAAAGAAGCCTCTCTTTTCTTCTGCGGGACCCCTCGCCTTCAATCGACGAGATCTTAAGCAGTGCTCTATGGAGCTCAAGTATAGTAATAGGCCTGGCTACAAGTCTGCCTGTAGATTTGAGGTTTCTGAGAACTTTGCTTACAGTAGCCCAGCCTACATCAAGTTTTCTATCCTCATAGTCTGGAAAAATTCTTCCTGTAAGAAACCATACTGCTGGCTTCACCTCACTTAAATCAAGTTTTTTGAGAAACTCAGCTATATAGAGTACTTTTTCGGTTCTGCTAGTTGTTTTTTCAAGCTTAAGACATAGTTCTACTAAGTCTCTAAAAAGCATCTATTATTTTACTCAAGAAAACAATAATATATATTGGACGCCTACTTCAATTAACTATATCCGAATATTACTTAGAGAACTCTTTTAGATTCTTTATAGCTGAAGCTAGTAGAGCTAAGGCTAGAGCCTCTATTATCACTACGTAAACTAGCACCTGCCCAACACCGAACTTTAAGTCCATCATTAGCCCGTAGATAGCTCCGCTTAGAAGAGAACCTAGTCCGAGAGCCGTGTAGAAGACTCCGTATGCTGTTCCACGGTACTTCGGAGGCGCTAAGTCAGCTATAGCTGCCCTATAAGTTGACTCTATCATACCCAGCACTATTCCATAGAGTATAGATGCGGCAAAGACTATAGCTAAAGTATTTTCTGAAAACAGGACCGGTGATATCACTATTGATAAGAAAAACGGAACGAAGAGCACAGATAGTCCTATCTTGTCGTAGACAAAGCCGGCAGCTAGAGCTGAAGGAGCATCAATAAGCTGTATTAGCGCATACACTGCTGGAACAAGCCACTCATACCCCTTAGCAATTAATCCCGCCTTGTAGAGTATAAGTGACGCCGGAATAAGACCTAAACTATTCAAAAATACTCCCGTAATATACATTGCTAAAGGCCTTGTCATAGGGCCCTTGATAGTGTACTTTTTAGAAGATTTCGCCTCAATATCCCTAATACTGAAGTACGTTAAAGTGAGCACACACATTAGAATCAAATATGGTATGAAGAGAACTCCGAAAGACACAGCATAGTTTTCTTGAGTATAAGCCATTATTCCAGCTACTAAGAGAGGCCCTGTAACAGCTCCCAACTGGTCAAAAAACTCGTGTATACCAAAAGCCTTTCCTCTACCTATTTTTGAGCTTACTGAAGCTATTATAGCGTCTCTAGCAGGCGCTCTAAAGCCTTTACCGAATCTTTCAGCAATTATTAGAATAGCTGCTAGAAGCCAGCCTCCTGCAACTAAGCTTAAAGGCATAGAAGGTAAAGCAGCTATTAGTCCGTAGCCTATAAAAATGAAAAGCCAGTATCTTTTACTCAAGTCAGCAAGAAAACCTCCAGCAAGTCTCCCTGTATAGCCTACTAGCTCGCCTAAGCCCGTTACGATCCCTACTATTGTCGCTGACGCCCCCAAGTAGAGAAAGAAACTCGGTATAAGTCCTCTAGCTCCTTCATACACTATGTCGCCGAAAAGACTTACTAATCCGAGAAAGAAGACGACCTTGTATGCCGTTCTACTCGATATAGAGCTTTCAGAAGAATCAGCTGAGTTCACCATAACTACCTGTAGGGAGTATCTTAGATTCATATATAAAATTTATTCTATTTCTTCATGACCGGAAGCTATATCAAGACGCTGCACTTAAATAAACTAGCCATTCTATTGGTATGCGGGCCTGAATAATATGAATAAGCCTAAGTACATAGTATGGTTGATTACACCAAATTGTAACTTAAATTGTAGACACTGCTATGTCCGAGAGAGACCCTGGAAAAACGAGCTATCTACTGAAGAAGCACTAAGGCTTATTTCTAAGCTAGCTGACCTAGGTGTAGCAGCATTAAACTTGACGGGAGGCGAACCTTTACTACGAAAAGATATATTCGACATAATCGACTATGCTTTAGACAATGGTATTTCAGTATCTATTTTCTCTAACCTACTTTTACTAAACGATAGAATAGCGAGAGAACTAGAGAGAAGAAATATATACGTATTGACTAGCTTGGATGGATCTAGACCTGAAGTACACGATTATATTAGAGGAGAAGGAACTTGGAGAAAAACTGTTGAGGGAATAAAGTTGCTGAAGAAGAGAGACATAAGTGTACATACTTCATTTACTATAACTAAGTACAACTACTTTGATATAGCAGGCTACGTAGAGCTAGCAGTTAACCTCAATGTAGACTATATTTCATGTATACCAGTAATCCCGTCGACTAAGAAAGCTAGAGAAGCTATGCCAAATTACTCTCAAGTAAAAGAAGCACTTATTTCCTTCGAGAACAAGGCTCGTGAATTAGGCGTAGAAGCTTCAGTGTGGTGTGCTCCTTTCGCTAGACTCTACTTAAAGGGATACGTGTATGTAGGAACATGCCCGACTCTCACTATGATAGATATCAGCCCTAGTGGGCAACTACTGCTATGTGATACGCTAGACATTGTCGTCGGAAACTTCATTGAAGAAGACTTCGAGGAGCTTAAAGAAAGGTACTTAGAGTACGTAGACAAGATCTTAGCATCAGTACCAAGTAAGTGTAAAACGTGTCAAGTAAATTATATCTGTAAAGGAGGGTGTTTTGCCCGAAGATACTTACTTAGAAAAGAAAATATGCCAGATGTACTTTGCCCTCTTTCATTAGATAGCTAGCATTCTCTCTACAGCATGTGATTTCGCTATCTGTCCTGAAAAACATTTAGCTAAAGTAGCATAAATGTCTAGTACACGTGCATAAGGAAGTACTCCAGCCTTTATGTGGGGTCCTTTCGCTAAAATAAATACTGACATTTCATCTCGCGATAATCCTCCATGAGCCGCCACTAGTCTCGGATACCATATGTCCCATGGCTCCCAGAAGTCCCATTTATCTGAGGCATTAAGCACAATGTCTCCGCAGTTAGGGGACTTGAAAATCCAGTAAAGCTGCACTACTGCGTCAGGATACTTCTTGCTGTAAGTCATTTTAAGCCACTCTTCTTCAGTCATCCACTTAGACTCAATATTATACTCCAGGGGGTCTTCTCCTTTAATAACACGATATCTGTACTTGTTTTCCGCGCGATTATACTCTATTACAGCCTCACCTTCACTTGACACAACAATAACAGAGTATTCGTCTCGCTTAGCAAAAACCTGCGCAACACCTCTTTCTTCTGCAAAAAGTTTGAGTAAGTCTACTTCTCTGCCTCTATGAGGATACTTCCTTAAGTTCTTACATCCAGGTCTTTTTCTCCATCCCTCATTGGGATGGGCAAAATAAACTAAAGCCGATCTTCTTCCATTAGATAATGCTGCACAATTAGAGTCTTTTCTCCAAATAAGGTCTGTTGGCGCCGGAGAAAATCCCTGCTCTTCAAGAAACCTAGGTAAATCCAAGTGGTTAGAAACACTCGCCGTGCCATGATCAGAAAAAACTACTACAGTATAGCTATTTCTCCCATACACTTCGTCTAGAACTTGAATTAAGCTAGGAAACTTCTCGTCAAATCGCTTCACAAAGCTATATACAGAGGAACCTTTTCGCCCGTCTACATGTGAAATATAGTCGGCTGAGACAGTGAAAAAGAAAAATCGCGGTTTCTTTACCTTAATTACATTCATCGCTACTTCTATACGTCTGTCAACTATTCTCAAGTCTCCTGTCCGCTCATAGTGCATTGCCTTAATGTCTACTATTTCCTCTGAAGCCATATGAATAAGTCTGCCCATACCTATGCTTTTTTTACTTAAAGCATCAATAGTACAGTCTTTGAGCTCTCTAGCGAAGTCAGCTTCAGGTTTAGCATTAAACTTGTAATGCATCATTATTTGCTGTTCTCTCGAAAAATACCGCTCACCAAGCATGTTTGTTTCTCCAGCATAAAATCCTGAAATAACTCCTCCCTCAGCAGACTCTGATACTGTCGGAAAACACGCTATAGCATTTTTTACTAAGACTCCCTCATTAAAAAATTCCTCTAAATTCTTGAGCTCTCCCTTCAGATACATTTCTACGAAAAGATCTCCGGCCAAAGCATCAAGCCAAATCAACACTATGTGCTGGGAACAAGGCTTTAATCCATCTACAAAAGTAGAGACCACGCCTAAAACTTTATTCACTCTAATAAAAATTTAGCTCTTGATTAAAAGTATTAGTCTATATAACCTCCATATTATATTCTCAATACTATTTACTTATACTTTATTTACTCTATTTCATGTTATCAAGGAGCTTGCTTTAGCTAACTGTCAAAAACAATTTAACACAAAGATTTTTCGTAGAATAATCACTTTTTACTCGATACTAAGATAGCTGAGAGTAAATAATAAATTCTTACTCTTCTTTATAACAATATAATGAATATTTCTGAGAAATCTATTGAAGTAATTAACTTGTATAAATTTTATGAGTCACCTATTGCTTCTAAGCTTCCTGGACCATATCAACTACCCTCAGCTGTAGTAAAATACTTCTTTGAGAAAAAACGCAAGAAATACATTGCAGCTTTAAGCGACATTAATTTCACTGTAGATAAACATGACTATGTATTAGTACTAGGTCCAAATGGATCTGGCAAAACTACATTACTTAAAATTTTGGCAGGATTAATGTTTCCATCTAAAGGTACTGTAAAAATCTTGGGTAGAAAACTTGAAGAAAATCTTTCTTTCGTGAGAAGCAAAGTAACATTAATTTCTAGCTTAACTACTGGTTGTGCTCTTTTCGACCCCTTTATTTCAGTCGAACAAAATCTCTCGCTTATATCGGAACTTCTGAGAATAGACTACAACAATGTTCTTAAGTTTATTGAACTACTTAAGGTAGACAAATACCTTAACTACAAGTTTGGAGCACTCTCAACAGGAACTGCTGCCAGAGTAATACTGGCACTTAATTTAGCTAAACCCGCTGAAATCTATTTATTTGACGAACCTACTGAAGTGCTTTCGCCCGAAGGTAGAGAACTGTTTAAAAGAATTCTTTTAAAACTAAAACAGGACCAGAAAACAGTAATTTATGCTACTCACCATCCTCAAGAGCTAGCCGAAGTATTCAACAGAGTACTTCTTTTAATTAATGGCAGAATAGTTTTTAATGGAACAATTCAAGACTTCTTAAATAAAGTCTTTAAAGGCAAAGATGCATATATAGAAATAGAATTTTACAAAGAAATAAAAAGAGATATACTTGAAAATATAGATTTGCCTGAAAAAGAATATATGGGAAAATCTTTAATAATTTATACCAATATACTAAAAGCTCACCTGTACTTAAATAGACTATTTTCTCATATAAAAGTAGACTATATTAAATCTGTTAGAATTATTCCAAGAAGCTTAGAAGAAGCTTACTTAACTTATGTTAAGAGGCGATAATATGATTGAGAAAATTATACTTAAAATAAGAATGCTTTTATGTTTAATTAAAGTAATTGGTAGAAGACATTTTATAACAAAGTACGCTTACTTTATATGGGTTTTTCCCTTCGAAGCAGTCAAGCTAGTAGTCGACCTCTTTTTATGGTTCTTCTTTATGCAAGCTTTAGGTGGAGGCTCAGCGTTTAAAACAAAATACGGCGCAGACCCCATAGTTTATCTCATTATTGGTATAGTAGTCATAAGGTTCCTCAACTACAACGTCGGCAACATATACTTCGTACTCAAGAACCTATATTACTCAGGTTACATAGCAGCTGTACAGAGACTGAGTATTGCCGACTACTTGTCTTTAAATAACATCAGTGTAGGCTTTTGGGTTTTAGGGCAAATTATATGGGATTACTTGAGAATCGCGGTTATCTCGCTACTGTACTTGACTGTAGGCTACATTGCCTTAGGAACGTCATATTACTTAACATTAAGTAATCTTGCTTATTCTCTGCTAGCTTTTGCTCTAGGCATTATCGCGACAGCTGGACTTGGCCTTATATCGGCTAGTATATATTTTTATACTGGTGTACACAGAGAAACAGAGCCTATTCAATGGACTATGAAACTTTTATCAAAAATAGCTTCAGGGCTTTATTTTCCGGTAGACGTTCTTCCTAAAACACTTCAGTATGCCTCGCTTCTGCTTCCGCATACTTATACTCTTAAAGTAGTTCGAGAAGCTCTCTTATTAAACACTCCTACGAGTGCTCTTTTAGCTGATTTATGTATACTGAATATTCAAGCAATATTACTAGCTCCGCTAGGCTACGTTCTCTTTACCCGCGCTCTATTCAAGCGAATAAAACTTGGACCAAGGCTCTAACTGCTATAAGAAGAAAGAAATTTAGTTCAATTTAAATAACGTTCAGTGGGTATTTAACTAAATGTACTTAGGCCACGCCGTAGAGTACCCTAGCTTCAGGGAGACTGAAGAAAAATTTAGCTTAGACCCTGATACATTGACAACACACTGTATTATTGTAGGCATGACTGGCTCAGGTAAAACAGGCTTAGCTACTATTCTTCTCGAAGAAGCTTTAATTCAAGGAATACCAGTAACAGTAATTGACCCGAAAGGAGACGCAGTCAATATTGCCCTAAGGCTCAATAGCCCAGAGGACTTCTTGAAGTGGATTGAAGTAGAGGAAGCTGCTCACCTAGGGATGTCTCCCGAAGAATATGCCTGTAAAGTCTTCGAAGAATACAGCAAGTCTTTAAGAAAATATGGTTTAACTGACAGGAAAAAGAAGCTTTTCGAAGAAAGCGAAGTAATAGTAGTAACTCCCGGCAGCACCGCAGGTATTCCTTTATCACTTTTATCTGAGCTAACACCACCCGAAAACTTGAGTTGGAGCGAACATGAGGAAGTACTTTTGAATAAAATTAAGGTAACTGTTTCAGCTCTCCTCGAACTAGCTGGACGCCCTAGCGATCCTCTTAAGAGCTATGAACATGTATTGATATCTAGCATTATTGAACACTGCTGGAGAAAGAATGAGCCACTCAACTACTCAAAGCTTCTTTCGTATATTATAGACCCTCCTCTAGACAGAATTGGTGCCCTCGAAGTAGATGCTTTCATGCCTGAAAACGAGCGCAAAAAGCTTGCGAGAGACTTAAACAGGGTTATTGCCTCACCCGGCTTCAGAACATGGTTTACTGGAATCCCTCTAGACTTCAATAAACTATTCTGGAGTCCCGAAGGAAAACCAAGAGCGGTCGTCTTCTATTTAGCGCACCTCGGGCCCTCTGAAAAAATGTTTGCTGTAACACTAATTCTTGAAGCCCTATATTCTTGGATGTTTACGCGGCCAGGCTCCTCTAAGCTAAAATATCTTCTTTACTTTGATGAAGTCTACGGATATCTGCCGCCGTACCCCCGTAACCCTCCTTCTAAAACCCCACTCCTAATGTTACTTAAGCAGGCTAGAGCATTCGGTCTAGGCATAATTCTTGCCACGCAGAATCCCGTAGACTTAGACTATAAGGCTTTAACTAACGCAGGTCTATGGATTATTGGTAAGCTTCAAACAGAAAACGATAAAAGAAGGGTATTAGAAGGACTCAGACTGGCTTCCAGCGGAGGCTTCAATGAAAAAGAACTCTCGAAAATAATATCACTGCTCGGTAGACGTATTTTTCTCCTTTACGACGCCAGGAAGAACAGAAGTATCTTATTTAAGACGAGGCAGGCTATATCGTACCTAAGAGGCCCGCTGACACTTAACGAAATATCTAAGCTGAAATCGAAACCTGTACTCGAAACAAGAAAACTTTCCCTGAAGCCCATTAAAACGACTCTCGTACATACTTTTCCTGAAGACCTTGAAGTCTACTATCTACCACCCAAATTTCCGGCCGGAGACTTTAAGCCAGTATACTATCCTGCTCTTTACATTGAGGCTAAAATAGAAGTAGTTAGAAAGAGACCTCCACTAGACTACTCTAAAACAATAAGATATCTCTGCGAAGCAAATGAAAACCCAGTACTGGAAAGAGGAGAAGCCTATGGACTCCCTTTAAGTGAATTAAAGAAAGAAGACTTAAAAACAAGTAAAGACCTTAAATTCTCTTTTGCAAACCTTCCGCCTAAATTCTTTAAGAAAACATTCATAAAGTCTCTACAACAATTAGTAAAAAACCATATAGTTGAAAACAACACCCTCGTAGTTCACACAGCTCTAGGAGGAAAATATGTATCCGAAGTCAATGAAGACTTAAAGTCGTTCAGAAAAAGAATAGAGAGTATTTTGTGGAAAGAAATAGAATTAAAAATAGCTGATATTAAAGAAAAATATTTAAAGCAGTTAAGAAGCATTGAAAGTAAAATAGTTTACGAGCAAGAAGTACTAAAGCGTTTAGAAAAAGAACTCAGCGCAGTTAAGCGAGAAAAAGCAGTAGACACCTTTATCTCTACAGTCTACTTTTTAGCAGGAAAGAAAAGAAAGAAGTCCAGTAAACGAGATTTTAAGAAAACTATACAGCAGCTAGAAAGAAAAATAGCACTATCTAAAGCAAAATTAAGCAAACTTGAAACAGAGCGCAGAATACTTGACTCTGAACTAGAAACCAGAATAAAGAAACTTAAAAAAGAATATGAACTAAAGCTATCTCAAATCAAAGAATATAGAATTAAGCCCAAGAAAAAAGAAATTATTGTAGAAAAACTATGCATAATATGGATTCCAGTAGCCTGTAATAATGAAAACAAGCCTATACTAAATCTCTACAACGGAAAATATATAATGTGAATCCACAGATCTACTATAAACTACTCAATAAAACTATAATTTTAGTACTGCTAGTATTAAAAGACGTTCATTAGCTATTGTAGGCGCCAGTAGTGTAGAAAAAAGCACATTGGTCTTAATACTAGTAGGCTTACTTAAACCTGATGATGATGAAGTGTTTATAAATGAAGTTAATATGGGCATGTATGATTTTTAAAGTCTAAGAAAAAATAGCTTATGTCTCACAGACCTCCTCTACTAGCAATAAGTCTTAAAGATAATATTCTCTTTGGATGTAGTGCAAAAGATGAAGAAGTACGTGAAGTACTAAAATTAGCTGACGCAAAAGAACTAATAGCAGATATAGGAACTCATGAAGAACCTTTTAAAGAAAAGCAAAGTCTATAGGAACATTATAGAAAGACAATTGATTTGGGAAAAATGAAAATTATTTTAGAAAATTATATATTATTGATTAACAAAATATTATATATTAATGAAACAACATTAAATTAGTTATAAAAAGATTAAGCCTTCTTTATTTAAAGACTTTACATAGCATAAGGTCCAATGGTCTGCAATAGCCTAAATAAGCCTATTCCAAGCCTACATAGTGGGATACTGAATAAAGAAAAATACCAAAATACATATATTTTGGTAAAATATATTGTAATGTGTCTGCTATAGTTGAATTAGACGCATACGGACGCATTTATATTCCCGCAAGTATAAGACGAAGACTGAAGTATAGGAAGTACCGAGTAATTACTGATGGAGAAGCTTTAATTCTTGAACCAATTAAACCCGCTATTGAAAAGTACTACGGTATTGCAGGGAAACCGAAGTATACTTCACCTGAAGAAATAGACGAGGCTATAAAAAATGAGACAGAAAAAATACTTAAAAAAGATATATGTTGACGTTAATGTACTGTACTATTACCTGACAGCACATCCTCTTTTCGGAGAAAAAGCTAAGTCTCTTTTAAGTAAGTACTCAGGCATGCTGTCTACTTCAGTTCTAACAGTATGGCTGCTCTATGTATTGACAAGACTCGAAAATATTGACCAGATTCTCTCGGAACTTGAAATAGAACTACTTCCCTTAACGGCAAATATTATAAGCGCTGCTAGGAACTTAAAGAAGCCACAAGACTTTGAGGATAGAATTCACTTAGCAACAATGCTTAAGCATAATATTCATGTAATAATTTCAAACGACAGAGACTTCGATGACCTAGAAAATATTACTAGAATATTTTAGTAAGATAAGAAATATTAAATTCAATAAAACACTATTTAATGTGAAATTAGTAATAGAAGAATCTCTAGTAAACAAAGTCTATGTTTTTAAAGATAGATGGGATGCTGGACATAAACTTGGAGAGAAACTAAGAGAAAATAAAATAGACGCCGATATAGTGTATACTATTCCCTCGGGCGGTGTTCCTGTCGGCTACTCTGTAGCTAAGATGATTGGAGCTAAACTAGATGTACTTATTTGCAGAAAGATACTAATTCCATGGAATAGAGAAGCAGGCTTTGGAGCAGTAGCGCCAGATGGAACCTACTTTATAGACGAAGCCTTCGCTGAGTACCTAGGCTTATCTGATAGAGAAATAGAGGCTGCTTTAAGAAAACAGTTAGACGAAATTAAAAGAAGGCTAGCGTCATTTAGAGCAAATAAGCCCTACAAGCCTCTAGTAGGCAAGAAAGTCGTAGTAGTCGACGACGGTATAGCTGCTGGCTACACTATGCGGGCAGCAGTCTCTTTCCTTAAGAAACTAAAGCCAAGTAAAATAGTAGTAGCAGTACCTACAGCTCACACAAAATCTCTTCAACTTCTATTAAGCGAAGTAGACCAAATAGTATGCCTCAACCCGAGAGGAGGCCTCTTCTACGCAGTCGCAGACGCCTATAAAACATGGTATGACTTAAGCGAAAACGAAGTACTAGATATTCTCGAAAAAGCTGAAAAAGAAGGAATACTAGCCTATAGCCTTAATCGACACTAAGTTTCCGATGCTCCTTAATTACTCTCTTACGTAGACTACATCATTAGTCTCTACTACCTCTGCGTACACTACACTGTTTCTTGCTTCAAGACTCCATGGAAAGCCCGCTGAATAATACTTTATTTCCGGTTTCGACGTAATTTTTCCCGATACTTTAACACGAACTTTTTCAAGCTTCTTTACGGCCGTTAAAGGTACCTCGTAGTACTCTCGGTTAGCATATACTACTTTAGGATAAAGTAGTTTCTGCTTTTTCTTAAAGAACACTACAGGTATATTATCAAGAGGTTAATTAAGTTCTCGGAACCGCTAGCATGTGACATGGAAAATGCCGGCAACTCTCTTCTCTTTACTTAACTTATTGTATTCTTCTATTGCTTTCGGCGTCTTCTCAATAATATACTTTATATTCTTTTCTTCAAGTAACTTAATTGTTTCATCAAGAATAGGTAGAGCTCCATACTGCCCACTGCCAATTATTACTATTTCAGGGTTTTCGTCTAAAATTTCTTCTATTTCGGGTGGAGCTAGCGGTGTATGGACTCCTTTTTTGTAGGGTTTACTTAACTCCTTTTTCCGTTTAGTTACTGATCCGTCAACGTGTACTGCTATATCGTGATCATACTTTACACCATTTACAATTATATAGCCGAAACCTGTTCCTTCTATCATGTTAGTTTATTTAATGCCGTTAACTTAAAGCTTATGATAGAGCTAGAATAAACTCTGGTATAGAGTTAAGTTAGCTAACGACTAGGATTATAGTAGAAGCCGTCTATAAGAATATTTAATAACGCCTTGCAAAATGAATATTTTTGTTTATTTTATATAAAAATATTATATTAAATATATTCTAAGGTACTATGCTTTTTATATTCTTTCTAAGGTTCTTATGAATGCTTCAGTGAGTACTTGTTTTGCTGTGTAGAGTACTTCTTCTGGTAGCTGGTTTTCTTCAGGTTTTACTTCGAAGCTTACTGCTCCTCTGTACTTGATGTCGAGAAGTACTTCAAGGAGCTCTGCTACATCGTCTACTATGTTGAGTGCTCCTGGCCTATAGAATCCAGGGTGCCAGTCGTATAGCCTGTCTTCTACCTTTTTAGTGCACCCAATATGGATGTGTCCAAGGAGATCAGCGTAAGGCTTGAGATCTTCTGGTTTTTCTTCGAGCATTGGCGCGTGGCTTAAGTCCCAGAGAAGCGCTATGTTGCTGTTTACTTCTCTTACTTTCTCTACTACTTGTGCTGCTTCGCCAATGGGACCCAACAGCAGTTTTTTATCCCACTTTCTGTCAAAAGTCTCTAGTAAGATTACTGCTCCATAGTTTTTGGCTGTTGAAGTAAGCTCTATTAAGCTGTCTACTAGCTTCTCGATTGCTTCCTTTCTCTTAGCTTCGCCGGGATCTTTTCCAGTACATATACCGAAGGCTTTTATGCCGTATTTTACATCATGCTCAATTTCCTTTTTCAAAGAATCTACGGCTTTTCGCCTCGTTTCCTCATCTAGAGAACTTATGTCAAGGCCTCCTAGAATCATTGGCTGTAGTCCTCTAGCAAACTCTACTTCAGTAACCTTCTCTTTAATTAAAGCCCAATCTTTATCGGATATCTTAGATACTTCAATTAAGTCCATGTAGGGGTCTTGAGCTATTTTAATAATTGTTTCTGCTATACCTTCACTTTTCTTTATGAGTTCTGGGTAAAGCATAAATGAAACTACACCTATTTTCCAGGGAAACTTCGCTACTACTTCTATTCCTTTTATCTTAGCCAAGGCTACAAGCACAATTATTAGTCTTTATTTCACAAATATATTACTTCCGAGAGATAGTTTAATAGAGTTTGATAAGAAGAAAATATTGTGAGAAAATATGTTAGTTAAATTTGAAAGAAAACCTAATGTTTCTCAAACAATATACGATATAGGGAAATTTAAAGTATGGGAAGTACTGCTATCGAATGGTGTTCTTAAATTAGCCAACAATAGTTTCGAGAAAGCTGTAGCTGTACTCGACGGAGAAATCGAGCTTAAAGTAGAGAACTCAAAGTATGTTTTAACTGATAGAAGTCTAGCCTATGTACCTGTAAACACTGAAGCCGAAGTTTCTGCAGAAAAAGCTGTAGTAGTTGTAGCCGAAGCTAAAGCAGTAAACAAGCACAGGTTTTACTTTAAGCACATAAGCTCCATGGAGAGAAAACTCGTGGGAGAAAAGGGCTACTTAAGATACGTCTATACTGCAGTGAGCCCTGAAGACCCCTCAGACCACTTTTTAGCAGGATTTACTGAAGGATATCCAGGTAACTGGACTAGCTTCCCTCCACATAAACACGACGAAAAACCTGAAGTCTACGTGTACTACGGCATGGGCAAGTACTATGGAGTACAGTTTATTGAAGAAAACGGCGTTTTTAAAGCATTTAAAGTCGAGGACTACGACGCGGTTGTAATAGAAAAGGGATATCATCCTAACATAGCTTTGCCTTTTACTGGAATAAACTACTTCTGGATAATCTATGTACCTGAAGGAGTACCTAGAGAACTCAAAGTAAAAGTACATCCACTTTTCGAGAAATAGTGTCGCGAGATTTTTATATTGTAAGAAAGATGTTTTTTATGAAAATGAAAGCAGCGCTCACTGAAGTCGAAAAAGAACTTTTAAACAGATTAACTAGGTTAGCCTCTCTTCTAGGCTTAAATGAAGCAGCAGGAAGAATATGGGGAGTTCTCTTACTTACTGGAGGAAGTTTATCGCAAAAAGAAATATCTAAGTTAACAAACTACAGTTTAGGTATTGTTAGCATGAATCTCTCTAGACTAGAGTCTCTTGGCTTAGTTAAGATAGTTAAGAGAGTAGGGAAAAAGAAGTTTTATGCTGCATCCTCTTCATTAACAGACCTATTCAAAAATTTTGTCTCATTAATAGCAGATAATCACCTAGAAGCTTTGGTTAATCATCTTCAAAATACAATAAATTCTTTTGATGACCACACAAAAAAGAATGCCGAAGCTATTTTACATGAATCTAAGAAATTTAAATTATTTTTAAAGAATTTAATAGAGAAGCTTAAGTAACTTTACTTATTTTTGATAGTATTTTAGGAATTATATAAGATATTGTGAAGCCTAGTAGAACGTAGCATAATATGAATGAAATAACGTCGGGTACCCAGTGCGACAGTAGATAAATTCCGAAGGATACTAGAATTCCATATAGACCCCATAGAATTCTTTTAGTAGTTTCGTCGGGTAGTTTAATGGCTTCTCTAGTGGTCAGCAAGTATCCTATGCTCATTCCGAGTAAAGTAGGAGATGTTGGATCGTAGATATTTCCTGTGAGGAAAGACAGAGTATACATAGCTGACGAAGCAAGTATTCCTGTGTAAAGTTTTTGATTCCATGATAACCTTATTCTCTGTTTAAGGAATATGTAGAAAAGTAGGATGAGTAAGCCGAAAAATGCTCCGCCGAGCACGTCACGTAAATAGTGTACACCTAAATATACTCTAGAGTAGCCTACTAGAGTAATGAGTATTGTCGAGAACAAGGCTAGTCCAAGTCTTTTCTTTTTGAATGTAAAGAAGCCCCAGAAAATTGTTGTCGCCTGCGCATGTCCACTGGGGAAACCGTATCCTTTAGCAGATATTTTCCAGTATTCTTTGGGAGGTCGAGGAAGCTTAAGAGAGTATTTGAGGAAGCCGTTGAGCCACATGCCTGCTAAGAAGACTAAGGCTAGCTCTATTCCTAAATCCATTGAGATAGCTAGGTATATGAAAGGTATTAAGGCAACGTAGAATTTTTCGTCGCCTAGCATAGTGATGATTATCCAAAAGTAGTCTACTAGATTCATGCACATAAGGAGGCGTTAAGAAATATATGTTTAAGGTCAGTCCAGCTCCGCGTAGACGTCATCTATCCAAAGCGAGGGGCTTCATCACCTATGAACATTATCTCGTGGAGCTAAATAAGCTTATTTACTAGCTCTCTACTTTTACTCGGAAATGACTAAAGAGGCTTTAGAAGTAGAGAGACTGCTTATTTCTGCTAGAAGACACTTTGAGAGAGCCTTATATTACTTAGGTCAGGCTGAAACAAAGTCTTTAATAGATATGTTTCTCGGAGGACTCTTTAGCGCTATAATAGATATTATGGAGTATGATGATTACAAGAAAGCTTTAAGAGAAATAGATTACGCTAAATATTATTTAAAGCAAGCAGAAAAGTATAGTTCGATTATACCCGAGCTCGATGACTCTAATTTATGGTTTATAATTGACGTAGCTTTTGACTCTCTTTTCGTAGACCTGCTCAGACACTTTAAGATAATGGAGGCTAAGAGACAAGTTGAAAACGCTATAAGAGAAATAGATGAAATACTTTATCGTCTACGATCAAAATACCGTGATATAGAAACTGAAGTTATGGGAGAAGAAGATACTGCAGTATACTAGTCTCTGAAAACTGGAAAATGCTTGAAAATATCTTCTCTTACTTTGAATCCTTTTAAAGGCAGTTTGATTTTTCTGCCCTCAATCTGAGATAAATAGGCGGCGTTGATTACTTCTATTGCAGCTCTACCGTCATATCCTGTTACTAAAGGCTTTTTGCCGCATTTAATGCACTCTATGAAGTGGTCTATTTCTCTCTTAAACATATAGTGCTTTGGAGGATACCTTCCCTCTTTGTACATAGTCAGTGTTTCCCACGTACCTCTTTTGAAGACTTTTATTAATGGTAACTCATATGATGTCCAGTCGGGCACATCGAATAGTATTGCTCCTTTAGTGCAGTATATTTGTCCGCGCTCCCATAAGCCGTATTGTTCGTGAGAAGGACCTACTCTGCTCGTCTCTATTACAGCTACCGAGCCCCTTTTAAAGCGTAGCAGGACTACGGCGTGGTCTTCTACTTGTCTGCCAGGTACTATTAGATTGCACTCTGCTGTAACTTCTGAAACTTCATCTCCTGTCCACCACCTGAATAAATCTATGTAGTGGCTACCGTGGTCCTGGAAAATGCCTCCTCCTGTATATGCTTTATATCTAAATGCTTCTGTACCCTTTATATCGAAGAGCGACCAGTGTACTTCCATAAAGTGGGGTTTTCCTAGAGTCCCTTCATCTAGCAGCTTCTTTATTTTCTGAAAACCTGGATTGAATCTTTTCATGAAGCCTACCATCAGCACTACTCCTGCTTTTTCACAGACTCTTATCATTTCGTCGCACTCGTAGATGTCTCTAGCCATAGGTTTCTCTACTAGCACGTGCTTTCCTTCTTCAGCTGCTCTTACTGTCTGCTCTGTGTGTAAGTGAACAGGAGTACATATACTTACGGCATCTATGTCTTTGCGAGAAACAAGCTTCTCGTAATCTGTGTAGAAATAGGGTATGTGAAAGTACTCTGCTGCCTTCCGGGCTTTATGTTCATCTACATCGGCTACGGCTACCAGCTCTACGTCAGGATTTTCTTTATACCATGGTAAGTGACCTATCCAAGCTACTCTGCCGACACCAATGACACCTACACGAATCTTACTCATTCATGCTCCAAGTCTCGCCCCCCTGAAATAAATGAGTTCACTGTTTCCTAGAAGTGATAGCTTCTTCGAGTACTTTCTGAGCCTCTTTGAGCTTGGCTGGTATATCTATTTTTATAGGACAGACCTGTACACAGCTCTTGCACTCAATGCAGGTGTCGGGTTTTACTTCAAGACTCTTGTAGATTTCAAGGCCCAAGTGCTTTAAGTTCTGCGGATAATTCATGTAAATACGGTATGCTTTGAACACTTCTGGTATAGGTATGTTCTGAGGGCATACTCGCTTGCAGTAGCCGCACTGGAGGCATGCTTGAGCGAGCCAGCCGCGCTCAGCAGGCTTAGCTACTTTTGATATAAGCTCATATAGCTGCTTTTTCTCCTCTTCTGTTATTGGCAAGGGCTCATCGCCTACTCTAGCATTTTCCTCAATTTCGTGAAGTTTCTTCATGCCGGGAATTACTGTATCTACATTAGGGTTCGAGATAACATACTTCAGGCTTAGTCTGACTAAAGGATCTTCTTTTCTTAGTCCTGCAGCTGTTTCAGGTAGAACTAGCTGTCCTCCTAGCAATGCCTTCATAATAATTATGCCCATTCCATGCTTTTTCGCGAGCTCAAGTATTCCCTCTCTATTGACTCCTTCGTGGTCAAGAGGACTGTACGCTAGCATTATTACTTCAAATTCGTTTGAATCAATGGCTTTTTTCATAGCGTTTAGGTCAAAGTGCATTGTTATACCTATGTGGCCTATCAGTCCTTTTTGCTTAGCTATTTTAAGTCCTTCGAGCGCGCCACCTGGCGCTAGTACTTTCTCCAAGGTCTCCATATCATTTACTGCATGAAGTTCGTAAATGTCAATGTAGTCTGTCTGTAGTTCGCGCATACTTGTTTCAAGGTCTTTGAGTATGCCGTCGCGGTCTCTTGAAAGACTTCTAGACGATAAAATGAACTCGTCTCTCCGCTTGCTTACTGCCTTGCCTATCTTAGTTTCACTGTCTTTGTATGCTCTAGCAGTATCTATGAAGTTTATACCTAGGTCGAGTGCTCTGTTTAATATTTCGTCGGCTTCTTTCTGCGAAATCTCGGGGAGCTTTATTCCGCCAAAACCTATTACCGAAACTTTTAGCCCAGTTTTTCCTAGAACTCTATATCTCACAGCTGTATTATACTGGCTTAGGAAATAAATATCTTAGCTACGTGGATATCTTGTGCTTATTTTAGGCATTGATGGAGGAGGAACCAAGACAGAGGCAGTTTTACTCGATGAAAAAGCACGTGTTTTGGACTACCGAAGAGGAGAGGCATGCAATGTAGCTACTTTAAGCGAAGATACTATAGCTAAAGTGATTTGTTCTCTTTTAAAGGACTTAAGCAAAGTAGATGTAGCGGTACTCGGCTTGGCTGGAACTGGAAGAAAAAAGCACTTAGAGAAAGCTACTAGGGCTGTATCAAGAGTACTTGAAGCGAAACAGCTTGTTATAATGCCGGACGCTGAAATAGCGCTTTATTCTTCAACGCTCTTTAAGCCAGGAATACTAATTATAGCTGGTACAGGATCGATTGCCTACGCCTTAGATTCATCTGGAAATACCTATAGGTGCGGTGGACTGGGCTATCTACTCGACGACGAAGGCTCAGGCTACTGGATAGGACTTAGAGTTCTGCAGACTGTGGCGAAAATGCTCGATAGCAGAGAAAAGCCTTCTCTTCTTTTAGAAAAGACTCTAGAGTTACTTAAAGTGAGCACGCTTGACGAGCTCGTAGAGCTGACTTATAGTCGTCTTACAGTATCTGATATAGCTTCTCTCGCAAGAATAGCTTTAGAGCTATTTGAAGAAGATGTCTACTGCCGCAGAATAATCAAAGAAGCTTGTAGAGAACTAGCTCAATTAGCTAAGTGCGTTGCTATTAAAGCAGGAATATCTTCCTTTACTATCTTTTGCCAAGGAGGCCTCTTTAATTCAAGTACATTTACGAAATTAACTGAATTAATGCTGAGAAAAGTTTTTAAAAAGAAAATAGAGCTTAAAAAACCTTTATTTAAGCCTGTAGTAGGGGCTCTTCTTTTTGCATGGAAAAAACTTGGATGGGATTTAGATTCACTGTTAGTTTCGCTGAAAAACTACTCTTTCTTACTAAATAAGTAGCTATATTCTCGAAGCCCATATCTTTATGAAGAAATTATCTTCTCCTGTAAGCTCTAAATGCTCAGCAATTAGCATGAATTCACCCCAATTCTCTCTAAATACTACTGTTTTCTCTTCCCACGTTCTCTTCAAGTCAACTAGCGAGAGCACTGCTAGAGCTTCTGTTACAAGCAGATTTGACTTAAAAGACCAGTCTCCGTCAGACCTCTCTATTAAAAGTAAATCTTTGTATAGCATTTGATAAAGGTTATATAGTCTTCGCAAAGTTTTACTGCGCTTTATTCTACCTTCACTATACAGTAGACAAGATATAGCATACTTCAGCGATCTGAAAAAAGTCTGCCACGAAACTTCCTCTCTGAGAAGATTTTTCGCCATGTTGTAAGACAACTCTACTAATAACATTATGTCGTCTTCGCCAAATACTTTGACATACTCTCGGTCGGCTATTAAGTCAGTATATGCCAAATAGAGCTGCTCAATACACTCATCGAGTAAAGGTACTCCTGTCTTCTTGAAATCTGTACCGTATTTTCCTGATAAAATGTCTAGAACATGGAGGAATTCGTGTCTAATAAGATATCTCGCGTATCTCCTTAAAACTCTCGACTTTAGGACGCGGGGATCCAAGTAGACGACAAAACTCTCGTTTTCCCTGGCAGTTACTGCTAGAAAGTCTCCAGTATTCTTCAAGAAAATTCTTGTCTTGCCGAGTAATCCTAGCTCCTTTAGCTCTTTTGTATAAAGGCTCGTTATCTCTACTTTACACATACTTAGCGGAACCTAAGTTATTAACACGTAAACCATTTATTTATTTTAGCCGACCTTTATTCGTGACTGAGCTCCTATACCTTAAGGATAGTTATGTAAAAGAGTTTAAAGCAAAAGTAGTTAAAATAGCTGAAAATAAAGTAATCTTAGATAAAACTGCATTTTACCCAGGAGGAGGAGGTCTACCCTATGATACAGGTGTAATTATTCATAGAGATAAAGAATACCGTGTAATTAAAGTCGGTAAAGAAGAAAACGAAGTAGTACACTTCCTCGAAAAAGAGCCAGATTTTAGCGAAGGAGACATGGTGAAAGGAGTACTCGACTGGGAGAGAAGATACACTATTATGAGAATGCACACTGCAGCCCACATCTTAGCGGCAGTAATGTACAAAGAATACAATGCACTGATATCAGGCGGAGCTATAGGCGTAGAAGAATCTCGTTTAGACTTTACAGTAGAAAAATTTAGTAGACTACTAGCTGAGGAAGTAGTGCTTAAAGCAAACGAAATAGCCAAGAAAGGCATAGAAGTTAAAATCTACTTCCTTCCAAGAGAACAAGCCTTACAAATACCAGGAGTAGTTAAGCTGCTTTCACGTATGCCTCCTCAAGTAAAGGAACTTAGAATAGTCGAAATACCCAATGTAGACATTCAAGCAGACGGAGGACCACATGTAGCAAATACAAGTGAAATAGGTGAAATAATTTTACTCAAATACGAGAGTAAAGGTAGGCTTAGAAAAAGGATCTACTATACTGTGAAAAATAAAATCAACAATATACAACAGTATTAACTAGATAAAGCATGAAATACACTAAAGCTTGTTTCGAAATTAATAGGTCTTCAGGAGCCTCAGGTCTCCGCCATATACGACCTTAGCCAAGTAATCTTAGGAAATAAGGACAGCTAGTGTCACGTGAGCTATGTCTTTAAATATAGAAAAGCCTCAAAGTTTATAAACCCTGAATGCCATGCTAAGTCCTAGACTTCTCATTCTACCATTAGAGCTATCGCACTTATAAAGGGGATCGTAATCTGGTCAAGATTTTCACACTCGCTTTGAAACATGTTAGAAATAGCAAGGATCTATAGACCAGAGCACTAAGCAAGTCTGAGACTAAGAGTAAGAAGTACGACATAAAGTTCAGTATTGAACATGGAAAAAATATAAATAAGCTCGAGCTATTCAGTGCCCCTAAGACTTAAGAAGCTGAGCTGTTTTCCTTCAAGCTAGAGAGTTATACACTTGCGCTTTTGCATCTCGTAGAGGAAATAGAGTAATACAGACATAGATTAAGCATCGAGAATGTGCTAGTAGAACACTTATACTACTTGCTCATCTGTGAGAATTAGCTCGAGCTTTGGGTCTCTTAAATATAAAAGTACATAGACGTTGCATGGAAAGTATTCTATCTAAGACAAGGAAGTTAATTATATAAATTAGTCCAAGAATTTTTAAAAATGGCGTTATTTGAGTGAAAGTGCTGTTGGTTGAACCTCCAACAGCAACAGATATAAAAAAGGTACTTAACACGGTAAGTCCTCCGCTTGGGCTTGCTTATTTAGCATCTGTAGCAAGAAATGAGGGATTTGATGTAAAGATAATAGATTCATTAGCTGAAAATCTTTCTTTTAATGAACTTGAGAAAAAAATAAAAGAATATGATCCAGATGTTGTGGGAATTACTTCGACCACAACGTCGATTCCTGACGCCTACAAAGTTGCTGAAATTTCTAAGAGAATAAATCCTAACGTTATAACAGTGATAGGAGGACCTCATGTAACATTTGTACCAGAGCTTACATTAAAAGAGTCACCCTATATTGATATAGTAGTAAGGGGTGAAGGAGAAGAAATATTTAAACAGCTTTTACATAATTTAGATAAAGGAAAGAAATTGTCAAATATACGAGGAATAACATATAGGGAAAATAATAGAATTAGAAGTAATCCTCCTATGCCTTTAATAAAAGATATCGATAATATACCTATTCCAGCTTTTGATCTGTTGCCTATGGAAAAGTATCAGTTCGGTAAAAAAAGATTTGGCGTAATTATTACCTCTAGGGGATGCCCATTTCAATGTATATTTTGTTCTTCTTCTTTACAATTTGGAAAGAAATGGAGAGCACATAGTGTAGAAAGAGTTATTGAAGAATTAAAAATCTTACATGATGAATTTAAAATTAGGGAAATAGAATTTTTAGATGATACGTTTACTTTAAGTAAAAAGAGAGCGCAAGAAATATGTAAAGCCATAATACAAGAAGGGCTAGACATTTCTTGGTCAGCTTCAAGTAGAGTAGATACTTTCGATTTAGATACTGCTGTATATATGAAAAAAGCTGGTGCTCATACTATATATTTTGGAATAGAATCAGGTTCTGAAAAAACATTAAAATTTATAAAGAAAGGAATAACGCTTACTCAAGCAATTGATGCAGTGAAAATAGCTAAAAAAGCTAAGCTTAGAACATTAGGCTCATTCATAATAGGGTTCCCGTATGAAAAAGAAGAGGACATGAGAAAAACCATACGTTTTGCAAAGTTTCTAGATGTAGATTTTGCTCAATTTACAGTAGCTACACCATATCCAGGAACAGAGTTATGGAATATTGCTGTTACAAAGAATCTCTTATTAACTAAGAACTGGCGGAATTATACTACAACAAAAGTTGTAATGAAAAATATGTACGTTCCTCCTAATCGAATACAATATTTACTGGAGTGGGCATACTTCTCATTCTATCTATCTCCAAAGAGAGTAATAAAAGATATTGTAAAAAATAAAGGAACATTAACCTTTAAAGCTCTAAGAGCATTACCAAAAATACTAACTCATTTCAGTATAAAAGCTGACTGATCTTAAAAGCGGTAAGGCCTTAGAGATAGTTGAACGTGCATATAGATAAAATAGTGTATGTTATGTCAAGCAAGGGACCTTCCTTTTTCATCGCCTAATATTTAGAGAATTTTTAAGAAAATATACTATATGTTGATATATCGTTATTATAGTGTTTCCCGAGATTTCTTAGCTACGCTAAAGTTATCTTTAAAGCATAAGTATAAACTTTAAGTTCAGGAGGTAACTAAGCTCTCTTCTGGCTACAAAGAGTCATAATTAACAATAAAATCGTAGTGAATAATCCTTACAGGCAAGGCAATACTTCCTAGATTTTATAGCTAGAGTTAGGCTTATGATATTTCTAATAGCAAATAGTACATGATGATTAGTTATATGCCCTTCAGATCGAAGCTCCTTAACGAAAATAAATTAACTGGTAGTTCTTTTTCGAGTTCTTTCTCTGTTTTCTCTAAGAAACCATAGGTGTTTCTCTCTGAGGCGCCAACCGGTCTTCTCCTATTGTAATCTCTTAGGGAAAGCACTAAGCCTCTACTATCAATGATTGTTGTCATGAGTGATTTACTTTAAGTATATGCAGACAAGTCAAGTTTTGTAAGCTAAGTGAAAAGCAAACAGAAAGAGAGTTCAAGGACTATCGCTACTACTTGAAATACTCAAAGGCAGTGCTATTGGAGTAGTACTAAATGATTCTTCGCCTCACGAGACTTGTGAAGAAGAATAAAATGCATGGAATGTGCGAATGTAAATCTCTAAGTCAATGTTTTTACTTAGAGTACACTATGAATCTCTAGTAGAGGACATTGACTGATACTTGAAATACTCGCAACTCATAGACAAAGATAATGTAGGCTTCATATATGTTAACCTCTTTATAGCAAAGCTACATAAACCTAAAGTAGACTAAACAAAGAATTCGTCAAGAAGACTAGAAACATAATGGAAAGCAAAAAGAAAAGACTTTGAACTGGCTTATCTCGATAAAGGTTTCTTTAATTTTAAAGAGACTTCTTCGCTCGCTTAAGGATGCAAGCTGTAGAAATCATATTTCCATATAATACCATGTGCTTAATAAAAGCTTGCAAAAAGAAATTAATTAAAGACCTTCAACTGTCAAAGAAGATACTTAGAAAATATGACGCGGAGCTCTTCATCATGGAGTCTCAGACCCTCCCCCCACCTATCACATTTCAAGAATCTGTACCAATGAATCTAATACATAGGTAGGCTTTAAACTTGACTCTTTCAAATCTTTCATACGAGTAGCTCCTGTTAAAACAAGAAGAGAGTCGGCGCCTATGTTCTTAGCAAACATTACATCAGTGTCTAGTCTGTCGCCTACTACGAGCACTTTCTCGTATTCACCTACTTCACTACATATAATTTCGTAAAAAAGAGGACTCGGCTTGCCTATAATGTAATCCGGTTTTTTAGCTGAAGCTACTTCCACTGCAGCCGCTATTGCCCCTGCTCCCGGATCTAGCCTGTTTTCTACAGGTAATGTTGTATCAGGATTTGTTAGCACGAAGAGCGCTCCCTTCTTAACAGCATTAGCTGCTGCAGATAACTTGAGGTAAGTTATGTTCCTGTCTATGCCTATTACAACTGCGTCGACTTTTCCTGTAAAGCACTGTTCTTCATTTACTACTAGAAGTCCTTTACGCGATAACTCATAGAAGAGTCCTGCTTCGCCGACAACATATACTTTTCTCAGATTCTTTTTCTCAAGAAAAACTGCTGTAGCATACGCGCTTGTAAAAATATTCTCTAAAGACGCGTGGACACCAATTTCTCTAAGTCTCTCTAAGTACTGTTCGCGACTCTTAGAAGAATTGTTAGTAGCGAAAACGACTTTACTCGTTTTCATTAGCTTGTTGACCGCCTTAACTGCTCCTTCTATTACCTCCTTACCTCGCCAAACTACGCCGTCTAAATCTACTATAATTAAATCGTATTGAGTGAGCACAAGCAAATAATTCGACAAAACTATTAAACTTTAGGTTTTAGAAAAAATTTAGGAATTTTTTTGCTATTTCACGGTACTCTAAGTAAAAGCGTCTATATTCTTTAGCTAAGTCTGCGCTAGGAGACATTAATGACTTTAACTGTACTTTCGAGAGATATTCTTCGAGGCTACTTATCAGACCGGCTGCTTTAGCTCCTAAAACAGCGGCTGTCAATGCTGCCGCGTGCTCGGCTTCAGGTACGGCTATTTTCTTTCCGTAGACCGCTGACTTTATTTTAAGCCACTCCCTGCTACGAGCTCCTCCTCCAATACAGCGAACTTCACTTATTTTAACTCCAAGACTTTCAACAATATCTAGCACTAATTTAACTTCGTAGGCTATAGCCTCCATTAACGCTCTAACTATGTGCCATCTCGAGTGACCTAAGAGCAAACCTATTAGTCCTCCTCTGGCTACAGGCTTCCACCAAGGTGCTCTAGCGCCTATGAAGAAAGGCATTACCTTTACTCCTTCAGAACCTGGGGGAATTTTAGACACCTCTAGGTCTATTTTCTCGAAAAACTCGTCTCTGTTAAAGTCTCTGAACATGTTATCTATTACCCACTCTAAGAGAGACCCTGTTGAAGAGAGACCTGTATCTAGTAGCCAGCGCCCGGGAGCCATGTGTACTGAGACAATTATTCTACAGTCAGGGTCTAAGAGAGGTTTAGAGAGAACCGAATTTACGCTAGTCGTCGTGCCTGTAGACTCTACAACTATTCCCTCCTTTACCGCGCCTGCTCCGAAATTTTCGGCGGGTCTATCACCTGCGCCTGCAGCTACGGGTACTCCTTTAGGTAAACCTAGCTCGCGTGCAGTATTTTCTGTTACTTCTCCTACAGGCTCACTAGACCAGTAGAGCTGGGGAAACTTGTTTGGAATATCATATTTGCTGAAAAACTCATCTATCCACTTCAGTTTGCTGATATCAAACATCATTGTTCTGCTAGCCAAGGTATAGTCTGTAGTATACTCGCCTGTCAGTCTATAAACAAGGTAGTCTTTAGGCTGAAGATATACTTCAGCCTTCTCTAGAATTTCCGGACTATGTTTTTTGAACCACAGAAGTTTTGGAAAAGAGAAAGTAGCATCTGGCCTCAGCCTCGTTCTATAGTATATCTCTTTTAGCCCATATTCTTTCTCTATTTCGAGAGATTCTTGGGTACAGCGTCTATCCATCCATATAACGCAACGGTCTAATGGCACTCCACTTTTATCTATGAATACTATTCCTTCTCTCTGACTAACTACTCCTACTGAAACTACTTTCTCTAAGTCTTTCCCCGGTACTTTCTTCAAGCATTCCGCTAGTACTCTCCACCAGTCCTCAGGGTCTTGTTCAGCCCACTGCGGCTTAGGTCTATAAGTGCGATAGTATCCTTCTACGACTCGAATAATTCTAAAGGACTCTATGTCAAGCAAAAGAACTTTAAGTTTAGTTGTACCTAAGTCTACTCCAAGAGAATACATGGAGACTAGTCGATTACCTTGACTTGACTGAGAGGTCTTATTTTCTCTACTTCTGGGTTAACTAAGTAGAGCGGTTTCTCTCCTTTAAGGACCAGCACTAAGTTTTTGGCAGCTATTTCAGCCATTTTCGATCTCGTTTCGTGGCTGGCGCTGCCGATGTGCGGCGTGAGAACTACGTTGTCTAGCTTTAGGAACGGGTGGTCTGGAGGTATGGGCTCTTTCTCGAATACATCTAGTCCTGCTCCAGCTATCCACTTTTCTTTAAGTGCTTTGTAGAGAGCTTTTTCGTCTACAACAGCTCCTCTCGCAGTGTTAATGAGTATAGCTGTCTTCTTCATTAACTTGAGTCTTCTCTCATCTATCAAGTGATATGTATCCTTAGTGAGCGCTACATTTATGCTCACTATGTCTGCTTCTCTTAGCAGGTCGTCGAGCTCTCTATACTCTAGTCCAAGCTCTTTCTCGAGGTCTGGTTTGCGTCTGCGGCTCCAGTAAATAACCTTCATGTCGAATCCTTTAGCTCTTCTAGCTACCGCAGCACCTATTCTGCCTAGTCCTACTATTCCGAGAGTTTTTCCGTAGACATCATATCCCAGCATGAAACAGGGGTGCCAGCCTACTTTCCATCCACCACTTCTAACAAGCTTGTCTGCCTCAACTACTCTTCTAGCTACAGCCAGTATCAGCGCCCAAACTAGATCTGCGACAGTTTCGGTGAGCACGCCGGGCGTGTTTGTTACGTATATTCCTCTGCGCGTTGCCTCCTCTACGTCGATGTGATCATAGCCCACGCTGTAAGTACTTATTACCTTGAGGTTGGGCGCAGCATCCATTACTTCTTTATCTATCTTATCTGTAAGCAGGCAGAGAAGACCATCTTTATCTTTAATGTGTTCTATTATCCACTCTTTGGGAGGAGGTTCTTCGCGAGTCCACCATTCAGCTTCACAGTATTCTTTAATAATAGAGGGGCCGGGCTCAGGTATTTCTCTAGTGACAAGAACTTTAGCTTTCCTCACAACTATGCTCACGAATAAAAAATATAAATAAATTAGCTCGAGGCTATTTTCCTTGTTCTCTTAGGATGCTAATAGCCTTAGTGTATAAGTCTACTAAGACTTCTTTCTTCTGCCTCTCCTCTAGTTTCGCAAATAGATCCCACACGAATCTGAGGACGCTTACAACGGGCCCCCTCAGTCTGAGTTCGTCTTCAAGTACTGCATACAAGTAATAGAAGTACCGGTTGAAGTCCTCTATTTTACCTTTCTTAAGCTCCTCTTCGAGGATTTCTTCGAGCACCTCACTGGACTTCTTTTCGGGAAGAGGTATGCGCTCTTCAGGCGGAGGCATTGTCGTAAACTCTATGTGAGGCTCTGTCTGGTACCAGTAAGCTACACTTGATATATCGTCGGCGCGGTCGTTCGCATGACCGTGCTCGATAGTAACTTTAATGGATTTTTTGAAGACTACTGGCTCCTCTAAATGGAAGCGGTACATTGTGTGGTAGCCTAGCCAGCTTCTCTTACCCCACAAGGGGAATCCGTGGTAGGGCCCCCAGTATTCGCGGTTAAAGCCCCATGCTGAGCAGAAATAGTCTTCTGTTCCAGTGCCATGAAGACTTGGAGGCCATTTCTCGCCGTCAACGAAAATCATATCGTCGCCTTCACCCCACCATCCGGGTCTCAAGCCGTGTACACTTAGGACACAGCCTATGTAGTGTCCTCTGCCTTCAGCATAGAGTATGAGGTAGTTGTTTTCTCCCGTTAAGTTCACTTTAGTCTTCTGAGCTACTGTTTTTTCTCGCCGCCATTTTGCATGGAACAGTCCTATCTCATCTTCAAGCTTGTCGTAGAGCTCGTAGTCAATGTGGTAGTAGAATGCCCTGACTTCAGTATCGCACTCGTTTACTACCTCTATTTCGGCATAGTCGAAGAAAGGCATAGGGAAATAGCAGTTAAAGCCTTTGTCGCAAGTCATGGTCAAAGGAAGTGAAATATAATGTTTGGCTATTCCGTGTCCCATTCCAAAGAAATCGCCTATAGGTGACTCAACGCTAGGCTTATTCTCATGATCCCAGTACATTCTCAGGAGAATTTTCCTCAAGTAGTATTTGTCGGGACAAGAAATTGTTATCCATATGTGTCTTATTGCGCCCGGTCCCTTGATTTTGGCTAGTGTAGCTGTGTCTCCGGGCTTTATTGTTATGTAGTCTCTATTACCTCCTGTTCGATCCCAGCTAGACTCTCTTTTAGTTACAGCGTTCCTTAAGTAGGGAAGACTCCACAAGACTCCTCTTATAGTGGGAAGACTCATGTCTTTTTAGCGAGCTGGAAATATAAATCAGTTAGCTCAATTAATGTGTGCATAGCCTAGTCGAAATACTCCATGAGTTCCTCGTTTACTTTATTTCACGTTACTGGGTTTTAGGGATTGTTGCTACTATGGCTCTTGAAAGCACTTTAGTGCCTATTCCTAGCGAAATTGTAATGCCATATTCGGGTTATGTAGCCTACCTTAATAGTTCTGTGATTATGGTCGTTGAAGCAGTAATCGCCGGTACACTAGGTAATCTTCTCGGGTCTCTGCTAGCATACTACCTTGGATTAAAGGTAGGTAAGCCCGTGCTTCTTAAATACGGTAAGTATTTTCTAGTAACTCGAGATAAACTAGAGTACGCGGAGAAGCTTTTCTCGAAGTACGGAGATTACGCCGTATTCTTTGGAAGACTTATGCCTGCTGTACGCACAGTTATTTCTTTTCCGGCTGGAGTTTTTAAAATGAATCTCAGTAAGTTTATTCTACTTACAGTAGTCGGGTCTATTCCGTGGAACACTGCTTTAGTTCTTCTTGGGTACTGCTTAGGGCCTTCTTGGACTATTTTAGAAAAATATTTTCATTTACTGGATATCGTTGTTATCGTAGGAGCTCTAGTTGTGATTGTCTACTTCCTATATAAGTTGAGGTCTTCGAATGCTCATAGCACTTAAGAGGAGATTTACATTAGTAAGACTTATATTGTGTAGCTCATTTGCTAAAGAGGCTTTTTAGGGGTGATAATATGGTGAAAGTTCTCGGTATTAATGGGTCTCCGCGTAAATATGGTAATACTGCTAAACTGTTGTTAGTCGCGCTAAAGACAGCGGAAAAGCTGGGTGCTGAAACAGAGCTCGTACACTTGTACGATTATAATATTAAGCCCTGCGAAGGCTGTCTCTGCGACGAACAAACTGCCTGCGGGTATCCCTGCGCTATTGAAGACGATATGAAGATTTTATACGACAAAGTACTGAAAGCAGACGCCTTAATAATTGCTACGCCCATATATTGGTTCAACATGTCTAGCGTAGTCAAGACCTTTATCGATAGGTTGACTGCTTTTGAAAACATGATCTTTATTGACGGCAAGAGCTGGGTTGAAGGAAGAGTAGCCGGCGTAATAGCGTGTGGAAACGACAGCGGCTGCATACAGGTAATAGCAAATCTCTACGCGACTCTAGTCTCGATGGGCTTCGCTATACCGCCCTGGGCTTTAGCCTACTTCAATAAGAAGGGAGACGTGCTAGAAAACGAAGAAGTACTGTTAGATGCCGCGAATGTTGGTAGAGCAGTAGTTCTCGCGGCTCAGGCTCTCAAAAGTCTCTATAAGAAGTGGTACGACGCCGAGTTAATAGATTTTGTACGTGAAATCAAGCCAGTAATAGCAAAAGTTTCAGAGAAAGCTAAAATTGAGCAAAAATCATGTAGAGATGAATTAATAAAGACTATAAAAGAGAAATTAACTTTGACAAAGTGAATCAACTACGTATACTCTTCAAATGAGCTAAAAGTGTTTTTCAGAAATAGTTATGTGAAGAAAATTTTGTAGGTGTTTGATTTGCCTTCAGAGAATCCTGAAAAAGCTTTAGATTTACTTAGTAGAGGAGGTTACTCATATAACTTTACCTCTGAAAGAAAACCTCATTAAACTCGCTTTAGACCATGGGTTCAAAGTCTTTATAGTCTTTAAAACATTTGATATTAGCGACAAACGCGGAGAACCTAGTCTACTTGCAGAAGATCCTTATGGAAGAAAACACGTATGGTTTGGCTCCGGGTGCTCAAATAACTTTTTAAGAGAAGAAAGACTAGAAAAACTAAAGGAAATAGCCACTAATGCTGAAAGCAGTAGAGTAGAGCCCATTATAATGCTTAAAGATCCTCAAGTAGTCTTGGCGGACCCTCACTAGCCGTCAGCGCAACTCTTATGGCTCCTATGTGGAGCATACTAGTAAGTCAAGACTACAGAGACTTCGGCATGATTATTGACTTCATAGAACCTCTACTCTATTTCGACCAGATAGTATGGGAAGGCTTACCCGTAGTAAAGGAAATAAGCGATAAAAGCGACATAAATAAAGACCTCTTGTCCAAAATATACTTTAGGCTCTTAGAACTAGATAGAAAATACACTAAACCATATAATGTTCTTAAGGAAGAAGGACTCGATATTGAAGCTTTAAGCGAAATAGCTGAAGCTTGCATTGAACTAAACGTAGAAAATAAGCCACTTTACGCAGCTATCTCGTGTAGTAAAAAGTGCTTCGAAAACAAATATTCTAAAAAGAAATATTTTCTAACATCAAGGTTTTATCAGAGGACCTTGTAGCAGAGACTGTAGAGAAAATATCAGGACTAAGTCCTGACTTAATAATATTCAATGCTTATAGAATCATAAGGAATTTCTCTTTAAATACTTTAAATACATTGCCGTCTAGTCCGACAACAGGTATTTACACTGTCTCAACTATTTTGTTATCTCCGCTGGCATGTAAAAATAAGCGACGCTAGTTTTATAAAGTGTTAGATACGTCTAACAGTAGAAATGTACTTGGAAAACTCTCTTGAAGATTATTTAGCTGAAATATATAGACTAGAAGAAGCTTACGGATACGCTAGAGTAGGTAGACTGGCAAAAGAGCTAAGTGTATCTCCAGCTACTGTATCTAAAATGATTAGAAAACTTGAAAAAATGGGTTTAGTTAAGAAAACTGTAGAAAAGAAAATTAAGCTTACTGAGAAAGGTAAAGAAGCTGCCAGAAAGCTAATAGATAAGCACTTGGTTGTCGAACAAGTCTTAATGGAGGTTTTGGGAATAGATTATGCTGATGCTCATGCAATAGCACACTACTTGGAGCATATACCTGACTCCCTTTTAGAAAAAATTAAGGCTAAAGTACCTGAAGCTTCCCACAGAAGCGCTATCGAGGGAACAAAGTTAAGTGACGTTGGTGAAAACAGCGCATGTAAAGTAGTAGCTTTTAATGACTTAAAGTCTTTATTCAAGTTCCTCTCTAAGCACGGTATTTCAAAAGGCTCTAGGCTCTTCGTTAAAAGCAAGACTGCTTACTATCTTGAAGTTTTTCATGAAAATAGGAGTCTTAGAATTCCTCTGGATATAGCTAGGCTTATTCGCGTAGAGGTGGTTAGATAATGATTTCTTTAGAGAGCTTGCCTCCAGGCACAAGAGCACGTGTTTTAGGGGTAGCAGGAGGCTACGGTTTAAGTAGAAGACTTATGGAAATGGGATTTACTCCAGGAACTATAGTAGAGGTAGTTAACAGCGGACCTGGACCTCTTTTAGTTAGAGTAAGAGGAGTAGTTATTGCTCTCGGGAGAGGAGTTGCGAGAAAGATTATAGTTCAGCCTATAGGTTGAGCTGAATGTCGGAGAAGAAGGTAATAGTTGTAGCAGTAGCAGGAAATCCTAATGTAGGCAAGTCCACGTTATTCACTATTTTAACTGGAGAAATAGCACATGTAGCTAACTGGCCTGGAACAACTGTTGAGCGGAAAGAAGGCTTTAGAGTATACCGAGGAAGAAAAATAAGATTTGTTGATTTACCTGGAACATACTCTATTTCGGCTACTTCACCTGAAGAAATTGTTGCTAGAGAATATATTGTCAGCGGAGAACCCGATGTAGTTTTAGTTTTAGTAGACTCTACAGCTCCTGAAAGAACACTAAATTTAGCTATACAGGTCCTTGAGTTAACACCTAGAGTTGTCGTAGCGCTGACTAAAGCTGACGCTGCTCACAGTTTAGGAATACACATACACGTCGATAAGCTTGAAGAAAAGCTTGGTGTTCCTGTAGTCTTAGTTTCGGCTCTAAAGGGTACAGGACTAAGAGAACTTCTCGATGCAGTAGTCGATGTAGCTGAAGGGAAAAAAGGCAGAAAAAAGCCCTTGAAAGTAAACTATTCGTGGCTAGAGCCCCATATAGCTGAAGTAGAGTCTCTGCTGAACAAGTATAGTGCCTTATCTGAATACGATCGACGGTGGGCTGCTATAAAGCTTCTTGAAGGAGACTCAAGGCTAGAAGAAATACTTGAACAAAGAGGCTTTAAAAAGCTAATAGAAGAAATAAGGCGTTTGAGAACCGCTATTACTAGAAGCACCGGTAAAGACATAGGCGAACATATTATTACATCTAGATTTAATCTCGTAGACTCTATTGCTAGAGAAGTTGTTGTGAGAGTAAGGACTCCTGCTGTATCCGAGGAATCTCTACTCGAAAAGCTTTTAATACACCCTGTTTACGGCCCCCCATTAGGGCTTTTAATCCTTCTTCTAGCTTTTACAGCAGCCTTTGCGCTTAATACGGGCTTTCCGCTGAATATACTACTCGACTTCATGGGATTCACTGAAGCCGCCGAAGTAGTAGAAGAATACAGCTTAAGTGGGCTAGTAGACACTGCCTTCAGCTACTTGAGCGACATTTTAAGGCAAACAATGATACAGGCTAAGCTACCTGACTGGCTAGTATCGCTTGTAGTAGACGGAATAGTACCAGGTGTGGGCAGCGTACTTTCATTCTTCCCTCTCATCGTGGTAATATACATCGCTCTCTCGATAATAGAAGATAGCGGTATAGGTCCCCGTATAGCTGTATCGGTAAATAGATTCTTCAACTACTTCGGGCTTTCAGGCAAAGCAGTATATCCCCTGATAATAGGCTTGGGATGCAATGTTCCCGCAGTAATGGCTTCTAGAGCGTCGATAGAGGAAGAGGAAAGAAGACAAATCATATTTTCAGCGCCTATTATACCTTGTCAAGCAAGACTACTAGTTATCTTAGCTTTTACTGCAGCTTACTTTACTTCTCCTCTTCACCAAGCTTTCGCTATAGTCAGCATATATATTATAGCCATTTTTCTCACACTACTTACGTCACTTTTAATGCGAATACTTCGGTTTAAAAAGAAAGAGCCCCCTGAACTAATTCTCGAGATACCTCCAATACACAAGCCTTCGCTTAAAGTAGTTTGGTGGCTCACATGGGATTACAGCAAGCACTTCCTACAGAAAGCAGGTACAATAATAGTGGCTTTAAGCATAGTTACGTGGTGGCTATTAAGCTACGGCCCCTCAGGGCTAGCAGGCAGTGTAGAAGAAAGCTTTGGAGCAATAATAGGTAAGACTCTGGCTCCACTGCTAGCGCTCTACGGCATTTACGGAGAAAACGCCTGGAAAATAGCCTTCGCGCTTCTACAGGGATTTATTGCTAAAGAAGCTTTAGTAGAAACGATAGCCGTAATGTACGGTGGTACTCTTTCTACTCGTGAAGCATTATTAGCGCTAGGCTTAACTCCACTACAAGCGTATTCTCTCTTAATTTTCATGACACTTTATGTTCCGTGCCTAGCTACTTTAGCTGTAATATTTTTCGAAAGCAGAAGTTTAAGGACCACTATTCTCGCAGCTATATATATGGTAGCTTTAGCTACAGTTGTTTCACTCGCAGTCTACTATTTAGGACTTTTAGTACAGACTTTAGTCTCCTAACGCCATATAAAGAAAGTATGAGAAAGGACTAAAGCCTAGTTCTCTCAAATATCTCCTGAATTCTCTTTTCTCAACTAAGCAGTCTAAGACAAGAGTTTTCGCTCCAATATAATATAGCTCGCTGGCTATAGAGTCGAGAACTTTAGAGAAAAGCCCGGAAGAAAGCGCATTTTTAGATACCGCTAAATACATAATTCTACCAATATCGTTTTCCTTTTTAATGACTGCTAGACACTTGCCCTCATTTTCCCGATTTACGTAAAAAACTATCTGCTTCTTTAAATCCTCTTCAGATAGCTTGTAGTCCGAAACACTATGTAGCTCGACGTCCTTCAAGTAACTTATGTCTTCTACTTCAGTAGGCTTAAAGTATTGTTCTTTCTTCTCTATAGGCTTAAAATAGCTTACTTCGTGAATTCTCATTCCGCTTCTGAAAAGAAACTCCACTGCTTCAACTTGATGAAGCTCCACTTCAGCAACTATTCCTTTAACAAAGTATTTTTCAAGTTTTTTAAGAAGCCAATCCATAATTTCGCTCAAGTACTGGTCTCTCCAGTATTTGGGATATGTTAAAAAGCATTTCAGCTCATAACATTTTCCTTTAACTTTTCTGAAAAGTAAGGGTTTTCTTCTCGTGAACTCTATTGCAAAAACATGTCCTATGAACTCTTCATCTTCTGCAACAAGCGACAAGTGAGGATATTTTCCCTGAAAATACAGTATATCAGACACATTTTTAAGAGTAGCAAAGCCTGCGTAAGTTGAAGACAGCAAGTTGTCTACCTGCTTGAAATCAGAAAGCGTGAACTCTCTAACTAACACATACTATCTGCATGCATTAAGTTTAATAAAGTACCCGAAGAGCAAGAGAATATATTATCTACTGTCTTTAATACTACGCTATGGACACTCCGCTGATCAGCGTACTAATACCCGTCTACAGAGAATCAGACCAGCTTCAAAGTCTACTCGACCAGCTTCTCGAAGACCCCTATGAGAAAAAGGAAGTGATTGTTATCATAGACGAGCCTACAGAAAAAAGCCTAAAGCTGGCAGGCAAGTACAAAGATAAAGTGAAATTTATCTTCAATAAAACGCGTTTAGGGAAAGTTACGGCACTCAATAACGCAGTTAAGCAAGCCTCCGGAGACATACTTGTTTTTATAGACAGCGACGTTGCTCAAATAAAACCTAAGAACAGTTTCTTGGCGGAAATAGCCCGCGCTACAAACCACTATGAAGTAGTTGAAATGAGCAAAAGAGTTTTTAGAAAAGGAGTACTCTCGAGACTTGTTCACTACGACTACCTAAGCTATAGCGCTATTAACTGGGTTTTTTCACGTAAATTAAGTAAATGTTTAGCAGTCAATGGCGCAGCATTTGCTATTAAGAAAAGCGCATTCGAAAAAATAGGGGGATTTTCTAGAGTAGTTTGCGAAGACTTAGATATAGGCACAAAGTCGTATCTACATGGAATGAAGTACAAGTTTCTCAACAATCTCTATGTGTATATGCCTGCCCCTCCTTCTTGGAAAACGTGGTTTAAGCAGAGAAGGAGATGGGGATATGGTGCAGCTCAGTGGATTTTTAAGTACTGGAAAGAACTAGCAAAATTCGTTAAAGAAAACCCTCTACTAACAATACTCGGACTACTGATGCTAATTCCCTCACTGGTAATCTTCTTCACATTTATTTCACTGAGCCTAACTCTAGGAGAATATCTCGTAGTAACCTTTATTCTGCTTACTGCGCTGAAATACGACCCTATTTTAATTATCTTAGTTCTAATTTCTCTAGGATACTCTCTTCACAGAAACCTAGTACCGCTAATTATAGCTACTGCTGCGATAACGGCTGTCTTCTACTATTTTGCTAGAAAGCTTGAATACGAGTTCAAGATATATGAGTTCCTCCTGTACTACTTCATTTACTCGCCAATATGGCTTCTAATACTAATACTCAGCTTCATTCGAGTATCTACAAAAAGAGAACCTCCTAAAGACTGGAAAGTGTAGCAGTTATGCTAAGAGTAGTATCCTTTGACCTTGATGGAACTATTATCGATAGAAAGTACAATGACTATTTCTGGCTTGAAGTAATACCGAGAACATATGCTGAAGAAAAAGGCTTAAAGTTGAATGAAGCTAAGAAAATTGTCTACTCAAAGTACGACGAAATAGGCGATGGCGACATAAGATGGTACTTACCCGATTTCTGGTTGAAGTACTTAGGTATTAAAAAAGACCTAAACGAGCTAATACACGAAGCTTTTGGAGAAAGTAGACCATATCCCTACGTGAAGCCTCTTCTACATACTCTATCTAAAATGAAAATCAAGATAATTCTCTGCACTAATGCTCCTAAAGACCTAGCCACTAGTATCCTAAATTACCTCTCTATTGGAAGCTACTTTAGGAAAATATACTCATGTGTAAGCGATTACTCTTTAGTAAGAAAAACTAGAAGTTTTTACGCGAGAGTTATTAAAGACCTTAAAGTACCTACAAGCTCGATAGTGCACATAGGAGACAACTTTACTTACGACTATAAAATACCAGTATCTCTTGGAATAAAAGCTATATTAGTTAAAAATCCTGAGACATTAAATCATTTAAGCCTTTACCGCAGAATAATTTCCATAAATATGTAATTCACAAACAATACTTTAACTGATTTTCTAAACTATATTTTAATAGCCTTAGGCAGATTTAATTATGTAGTGGTCTAATATGCGCGTCGAGCTAGTCAAAACCTATATCCCTGGGCTTGATGAAGTACTGGGAGGAGGATTACCTAAACCTGGAGTCGTGTACCTAGTGGGACATACTGGTACAGGAAAAACAACACTTTGTGCTCAAATTCTCTACGAGAGAGCTAAGAGACATGGTGAAAAAGGACTCTATATATGCACCTCAGAACACCCCTCTCTCCTTATCTCTAGATTGAAGTCGATGGGTATAGACTTCGAAAAACTAGTAGAAAATAACTTAATTGAAGTAGCTTATGGTACACCGATTTCAGAGGAAAATATAGTTACTACTTTGCTGGAAGAAGTCTTAGCTAAAGTAGAGACAGGAGAATTCTCTAACATAGCTTTAGACAGCATAACTTCTTTAGTTAATTTTATACCGGTAGTCAAAGTAAGGAGTATCCTGGGGTCACTTTATAAACATATTATAGATAAAAAGCTTCTTGGAATTCTTGTAGGAGAAATCTCACTTACAGGTAAGTCGCCTACAGTTGGCGTAGAAGAATTCATGTGTGATACTATTATTAAGCTAGAGCAATACGAGCGAGCAGAAGGATATACTTTGAGACTAGCAGTTCTTAAAAACAGAGTTGCTGGACACAGTAGAGCATACTATGAGATATCGATTACTGATAAAGGCTTCGAAGTGCTGGCGCCATTTAAGCCATGAAAATAGACCGCGATAAAATAGTTTTAGGCTGGCTCTCTTTATCAATTCTCCTTTTAGCATATCTTTTCTTCAGAGGAGGAAAAGCTTACCTTTCTCTTGAAATCTTCTCACTAAGTCTCTTATCCTTCTACATCTGCATATTCTTTGTAGTATCAAGTTTAATAGGACTAATACTTTCAGGACACTCTTTTGAAAAAGAACAAGTAGAAATTTTTTCCGGACTAGTGGCAGTAGCGCTATCTCTTATAGCTGAGGCACTGTATTATTCGCCCGATATACTATTTTTAAAGTACTTGCTTGGTAACGCCGGCTTTGCAATAGGAATTACTATACTATTTCTCTCTACGGAAAATTATTTCATTAAAGTAGGTGTTATAAAAAGTACTTCACGTACTTTTAAGCCATTTATAGTATTTTCGTTAGCAGTAATTTTCATATTATCTATTTCTTCATCAGTAATAAGTATTACATTTAAGGAGAATATTCCATATTGCATAGAGAATGATTATGTTGAAGTAATATTAAATATAATTATTTTTAATGCTGCTTTATTCTATGGTTTTTATTTAGCATACAGCTATAAGAGCTATTCATATCCTATTGAAGCCTTTAAACTGCTAATCGCGCTGGGCTTTGTTTTTGAAGCATCCTATATTCTAATCAAAATACTGGCATTTGCAAAAGGGTACTTCAGCATAATAGATGCAGTAGTAAGTTTTACAGCAGTAAACATAGCTTTACTTATTTTCATCGGAGGCTCTATGCTACTTATAGGGGCCTCAATGCCTATTACAAGAAGATACAGCGAATCAGTTCTCTTAGGAATATCATCTATTGTAGGCTACTCTGAGTATATTAGAGATATTCTAGCATCCTATGCTCGTCAGGGCTACTCAATACTAGTTATAACAAGGAGAGGAAGCCCTCTTTTATCGGTATTTTACGAATTCCGAGAAAAATCATTTATAGCATATTTAGATCCAGAGACCTCTTATCCGCGGAGCATATCTCCTACAGAATTTACTTTGCCTCCAGAAACTGCACATATTGTAAAGCTTGTTAAAACCGTAAAGTCTTCAAGTAAAACAAATGTTCTAATAATTTTTGATAACTTAACAGATATTTATGTAATGAGAGGAGATAAAAAGTCCTATGAAATAGTGAAGGAAGTAAGCAGTATTCTCTCACCTGGAGATATTGTATACTTCATAGTCTACGTAAAAGCCCATGAAGAAAAGAACATTGAAGTACTTAAGTCTCTTACAAGAACATACTTAGAGATTTAAATTAGGCACTCGAAATATACTTAGTGAAAAGAATTATCGAAAATGCACTATTTTACGGAGTACTCGCCCTGACTGCTTCAACTATTATTTGGCTATTTGCCCAAGGATACATAATACCTAGATTCGGTATATCATGGGATAAACTCTACATGAAAATTTTTGTCGCAATGATTGTCCTAGACGCGTCTATTCACACAACTATAGTCTACTTAAAAAGACCCGAATACAGGTTCTCGGAGTGGAGGCTTGTACTCAAAGGAGTACTTCTCTTAACGCTCTCCACAATACTAGATCTCTGCGACGAATTAGTGACTATAAGAGAGTACGGGCTACTCTTCACACTTAAAATACCGCCTCTAGCAGGAGCTCTTTTCTTAGCCATAGGAATATACTTGTGGCTAAAGAAAATAACAGTCCGCGAACCAGTGATAACTCCGGTTTCTTCTGTTGGAGCCACTATTACAGCTATTCTACTAGTACTAGCATTTGTAATAGTCAGTTTAGGAGGAGGATACGCACATCCTTCGTTCAACAAGCTATTACAGGATATCTTTCCCGAGATATGCATGCTAGCTGCAGTAGTCGTGTGGACCCTAATGCTTTTCACGAGAGGATCAGATAACTGGTCAATTCAGCTAATAATAGACTTCTATAGACTCAGCGGACTCTTTTTCATAATTGTTCTCTCACTCTATATTCTCGAAGACCTCTACGCATATTCTCCACTATCACTATTCTTTCTCAAGAAATCTTTCGAAATAGTTGCTCTCGGTGTACTGATAATGGCACTAACTTGGAGCAGCTTTACGCCCGTAACTCTCCTGGCTTCAGCAAGTACTTCACATATGAGAGTCTCGGCAGACAGAAGCATACTACTTGAAGTAGACACACCTAGTGACGCAGCGAGTGTAATTAAGAATACTCTACAGGCCAAAGAATACTGTACAATAATCTTTACTAAGAAGAAAAGCCCCTTAAGAGAGAAACTAAGTGAAGAAAACTTGCCTATTATTTTCTGCTACCTAGAACCTGTAAGCTACCCTAAACAAATGAGTGACCGAGAATACGAAGTATCGGCTGAACAAGCACATATAATATACTTACTTAGAAAAATGCGCAGCCGCTGCCGCTACCCATTCCTGTTAGTCTTCGATAACTTAACAGATTTAACTACAGAAAAAGGTTTAAAGAAAACATATTTAATTGCAAGAGAAATACTCTCTTTCCTCGAAGAAAGAGACAGAGCCCTCTTTATTTTGATTAAAAAAGCCCACAGCGAGCCAGAAAAAGCGCTCCTATACTCGCTCTTCGAGAAAATAGTTTCACTTTAACCACTTCTCTAGCCAAGCTATAGACTTTCTCCCTGAAAACATGTGTCCTCCCTCAAATACATCTATGTCTAGCTTGTCGCCCGCACCAAGGAAGTCATAAATCCTCTTAAGCTTTTCATAAGCCTTCATAACGTAAGACGGTGTATAAAGAGGATCTCTTTTACCGTACTCTATTAAGAGTGGTCGAGGAGCAATTAAGCCCACAATATCGGGAAAATCGGCGTACTTGAGTATGCCCGGTATATACTGACAGGGACACTCTCCTCTCTCAATAAGCATGTCTCTAAAAGTGCTGAAGTATCCGCTTATAACAGCCACCTTTATCCTCTCGTCGAGTGCACTCGTATAGGCAGTCCACGTGCCGCCCCAGGATAACCCTACACAGCCTATCTTCTCCTTATCTACGAAGGGCAGCGATTGAAGATAATCAATAGACCTAATGGCGTCCCATACTCTTTGCCCAACCATAGTTTTGCCCAACAAGAGAGAAGAAGTAAATCCCCATGTGCAGGTCACGCCATCCTTCGACAGCTCGCCGAAGCATCTTCCATCAGGCACTAGTACCACGAAGCCTCTTTTAGCTAGCTTGAAGCCATAATCGTAGTTCAGCGGAGCAATATATCTCTGATACTCTATTTCACTTGAAGCTATCCCAGCCACATCAACTTTACCTCGCCCATGGCCATGAAGCGCAAGAATACCCAGAGCTTTACCCTTAAGGTCGGCTGGCTTAAGAAGATATGCAGGAACACTAAAGTTCTCCTCAGTGTCATAGACTACTTTCTCTACAATAATACCGTCTTTTTCAAAGGACTCGACTACCTCAGGGTTTAGAGGAACTTTTTCTTCAGGAAAACCTCCGAGAAGCTCTATTAACTTACTCTTAAGCTTCTCTCTCCACTCCTTCCACTCGTCGAAACTTTTCGCCTTGAACTCAAGTAAAGGCTTATTTTCACTCTCTAATTTACGAAGATAGTTTAGAACAGAGAAATTTCTATTCATGTTCTATTTCCGCACAGAGCAAATATTATACTATTCATTTAAGGCATCATCCCAAGTCTCTTTAATTCGCTTAGATACTCTTTCAAAATATTTTCAGCAGCTTCAAGTGAAGGCGTTAAGGGATCCGGAACCATTGCCTGCTCAACTAGCTCCATAGAGCCCTCAACTATCCCTTTGACTAACAGCAGGTATTTTTCAGAATGTAGCCTCAACCAAGCTTTAACAGCATCGGGTAGCTTTACCGAAACTCCCTCTATCTTCCTGCCGTCAATTACTACAGGCACTTCTACAGCTATTTCACTAGGTAGCCCGCTTATCAAGCCTTTATTAGGTATATTAATTGCTAATAACTTCAGCTTCCTGTCGTGAACTAAAGAAGAAATTGTATCAAGAGCATATTCTCCCAAAGGCTTTATCTCCTTCTCGCCTCTAGCTACAGCAGATAGCTCTGAAGCAAAATCTTCTTTTCTTTCAGCAATATACTTGCTCAGTCTCATTCTCTCAAAGTCTATAATTCCGCTCACTTTCTTCAGCACAGGACCATATTTGGGGTGATTAAGCCAGTATTTTAAATAAGGGAAAAACTCTGCGAAGTGTCTATCACTTAAAGTAGGTAAGACTCTGAAAACCTTGTAGAGTTCACGTCCAATTAGATAAGGGTGCTTTTCCACAATATCATACTTGCTTGGACTGAATAGCTCTTTTACTAAGACAGAGAACACGGACTCTCCTCTGTAAACTACTTCAGTAGTCCATGTAAAGTGATTTAATCCTCCAGCATGAACACTAATCTCCCGAGAATCTACATTCAGTAGTTTTGACGCTAATTTCACGATATGATATACTCCATGACACAATCCAATTACATTCACTTTAGTGTAAAGACTTACAGCCGTACATACTGGTGTCATAGGGTTAGTGAAGTTTATTAGCAGCGCTTTAGGCGAGTAGTCTTCAATACAGCGAGCTATCTTGAGCACTGCAGGCACCTCTAGTAAAGCCTTAAGTATACCTCCCGGCCCAGTTGTGTCGCCTACTAAGTGATCTGCACCATACTTCAGCGGAATCTCTACTTGAAGTCTGAGAGCATCTATTCCTCCAGCTCTAATAGCGCATATAATGAAGTCTGCTCCCTCAACAGCTTCCTTTAGGCTAGTAGTTGCTTCTACTTTAAGCTCCTTTCCCCTTCTCTCGACTACAGCTCGTACAGTCGACTCGACCACCTTAAGCCGTTTCTCGTCAATATCCATGAGACAAAAAGTGCTGCCCCATAGGTCATTTACTCGAAAGAAGTCTCCCAGTAAACCTAAAGTGAAGTGGCTCCCCGCGCCAATTAAAGATACTTTAACCACGTCTACATGTCTGCTTCATGAAATAAAAAACTAAGTATTATTATTTGATAAGTTCTTTGATAACTTCAAATAGCTTCTCTAAGTCGTCTACTGTATTGTATAAGTGCGGTGATACTCTTATACCGCCTAGTCCCCCGGCTCCTCTAGCTGCGACAATAATGTTTCTTTTCTTTAATTCAGCTACTATGTTATAGTGTTCTTTTAAACTAATGTTCCTTAGTTTAAATGTAGTTATACTAGACCAATTTTCTTTATTTTCAGTAAAGGTCACTATCTCTCCATTTAGCTCAATTATTATATCTATAAGCTTTTCTTTAAGCGACAAATTGTGATAATGTATTTTACTTATTCCTATTTCATTTAAAAGCTTCAATGACTCCGTAAAACCAAGTACACCAAGTATCGGCGGAGTTCCGGCCCACTCGAACCTGGCTGCAGTTTTCTTCAGCTCGAGTAATTTCCAGCAGTCTTTATCTGGATTGAACCAGTACTGAGACCATGTCTCGGCAGGCTCCTCCATGTTATGTAAGCCATAAGGAGGAGACTCGAGTTCGCTCAAAAGCTCTTTTCTAACATAAACTAGACCAACTCCAAACCATGTAGAAAGAAGCCACTTTTCTCCACCAGCTACAGCGAAATCTGGCTTTATTTCATTTACATTGAACTTGACTGCACCTATATGCTGTATTGAGTCTAAAATCAAGTAGGCACTTACTCTATCCGCTATTTCGCGCATTTCTTTGAGTGGCATGACTAAACCATTAACCCATTGAACACTGCTAGCTACAATAGCTTTTGTTTTCTCATCAACAGCCTTCTCAATATCTTCTACCGCATAGAAGCCATTTCTATGTCTTACTATACGTACTTCGCAGCCAACTTTACTACAGTACGTCTTTACTACTGATGCAACACCAGGAAACTCTAAGTCGAAGCTAACTACATTATCCCCCTTCTTGAATCCAACCATTGCTATGACTTTACTTAAACCCGTCGTAGTAGACGTGGTAAAAAATACTTCTTCTGCTTCAGCACCTATGATTTTTGCGGCCTCTCTCCTAGCCTCATCTAAAACTTTTTCCTCGAAGGAAGAATTCCAAGGCCCTTCCTCTAGTAAACGCTGAGCAGTGCTCACTACCTTCTTTATAGCTCTTTGTGGAACAAGGCCGTAGCCCGCAGTATTCAAGTAGACAGTTTTCTTAAGTACAGGAAATTCTTCTCTCATAATCACAGAAAATAGTCTAGCAACAGTAATTAAATTTAGCCAAATAAAGGCCATTTTCGCAAGCTTAGCGCAGTACTCCTATTTCGAGGAGAAAGAATATGAAAAAGTAGAGTCTAATCATAGTTGAGAAAATGCCCTATGATCCCGTAAAATACGCTGAAGCTCTCAAGAGAATAGTAACAAAGAATTCTCTTAGAAAATACTACCGTGTAGCTAGAGGAGGACGCTGGTATGGAGGAATAGCTACAGCTGACTGCGTTGGCTGCAACCTCAAGTGTGTTTTCTGCTGGAGCGGAGCGCCACGAGACCATCCAGACAAAATAGGCAAGTTTTATTCGCCTGAATACATTTTCATGAAGCTCGATAAATGTGCCTCGAGGAGAGGATACCGTCAGCTGAGAGTAAGCGGTAACGAGCCAACTATCGGCCGAGAACATTTAACTAAACTGCTGGAGCTTGTAGAAGAGTCAGGAAAATACCTGTTTATACTGGAAACTAATGGAATACTCATAGGATATGACAAGTCTTATGCCCGAGATCTCTCTAAGTTTACATGTGTACACGTGAGAGTATCTATTAAGGGCTGTACTCCCCAAGAATTCTCTATGCTTACTGGCGCTACACCAGAGTCCTTCGAGTACCAGCTCCAGGCACTAAAAAACCTTCTCGATTACGGTGTTGAATGCCATCCTGCTGTAATGCTTTCTTTCAGCACTAAAGAGAGTTTGAAGTACCTAATTCAAAGACTAGAAGAAATAGACAGAGTGCTAGTAGAGGAATTCGAGGAGGAATATGTTTTTGAGTACCCTCACGTAATGGAGCGTCTGAGAAAAGCGGGCATAAAGCCTAAAGTGAGCTTCAGGCCGGACTCTATACCAGAAGAACTTATCTAACTAGGCTCTCTACCCAAGACTTTAAAGCAGGTTTAGGCGCGAAGCCTACGCGCATGCTTACAGGCTTTCCTCCTTTAAATGCCATGAGAGTAGGTATTGCCGCTATACCGTAGTCTAGGGCAGCTTCCTTTACTTTATCTACATTTACTTTAGCGAAGAGAACTTTGTCTGAGAGCTCTTTAGCTACTTCTTTGAAGATAGGCGCCATCATTATGCAGGGAGGACACCAGGGAGCCCAGAAATCTACTACGAGCAACTTGCCTTCACTAGCCGACTTCGCTAAAAGTTCTTTAAACTCCTCGTAGCTCTCTACTTCAATGACTTCACTTCGAGGCTTCTCTTTTCCTCCTCCCAACAGCCTAGCTAGTTTTTTCAACTTTATTTTCTCTAGCTCAATATCTTCTGGCATCGTTTTTAAGTAATTTTAATTTAATTTAAACCTAGCGTTACAGTTCAATCATTGGAACAGAATAGAGTGACTCTATGAAATCTAGTGCTTTCAAATACTTTTCTTCGAGTTCTCTTATGGCACTTTTTAACTCTTTTTCCCTAGTGCAGCAGGCTGATACGCAGAGGTATCCGTCTTCGTTTAAGTCTACTCTAGAGTACTTGAAGGGAGAAAGTCTTCTTGTAAGGTTTTCTGTTATTACTACGTGAAATGCTGTTCGAGAATACTTGTAGAGAGGCTCTGTTTCAATATAGTATCCGTATTCCTCTACATCTAGCTCTAGGCTTATCCTTCTCCCTTCAATATACTTACACGCAACTACTACAGGGTATCCTCCCTCCATGTCTGCTACTGCTGCCGTGTACCCAGCTTTCCGAAGTACTTCTTTTATACCCTCGTAGTCTTCTTTAAAAACTTCTTTGTGAGCAGATACCTGTACTTCTGCTCTGTCTTCTACCCAGTAGTAATGGTGAATAGGAGAAATACTGTGGCCTACAACTGCCACAGGAGTATAGGGCTGACTGTAGCCGAAGAAAACACAGAGAGCCGGGCCTGGCTCCCAGTAAGCTACGTCTCCCTTATGTACATAAGCTACAGTTTCTGCAAACTCTTTAGAAAAAGGTATATTGAAGTATATCTCTTCTTTCCAGACATTGATTACAGAGAAAGGAGCTTTAGATGAAAGAAAGTGAGCAAGCTCTTCGTCTTCGACTTCCAATACGAGAGACCCGACTTTAGCTACTTTTAGGTCTATTAACATCACTCTTTACTTCGAAACTACTACTTTTAACATTTCCCTTGCAGAAATCACAAACTATTTTAGCATATTGACTATTTTAATGAGTTCTTCTACAGGGTTTCTCGAAAAATCTACTCTTAGATCAAGTAGCTTATTGTAGTAAGGCGAATACTCTGTTTCGCCGCAAATAATTAGTGCAGCGCTCCTGTCACCTCTCATGTCTCCTCCCACTTCATGAGCTCTCCGAGCTGCTTCTATGAGTCTATCAAGCATATTGAGTTTTCTATTTCTCCTCATAGCGTCTGCTGCCTCTTCTACTACTCCTTTGCGCACATAGTTTCCTATGACAGCAAAGTCTTCTCCTAAATATTCTCCACGAAACTGAGGAGCCTCAGAGCCAGTGTACGCTGCCTTGTCTAAGCCAAGAGTAATTACTGCTACTTGTCTGTGTTGAGGATAGCTATCTTTCTTGATAGCTAGATTCAGAGCCTGCTCAGCTGTACTTCCTCTACTAATGAGTTCTCCTATGATCGGCCCTAAGGAAGGATTAGTTAACGCCTGAGATGCTACCGCGCAGTAAGGGTACTTTATGTAAGGAACTCTGCTTCCCACAGCGATACTGCCAGAGACAGTTATTATTCCGAGAAGCCTGTTGACAGGGTCTGCTACTAGAATACTGTAGGTCATAGCTTCTGTCCCTTAGATAAATACTCGAGAATTTCTCTTGCGGCTCTTCTAACAGCGTCTCTCGAGCTTAGCTTAGGCTTCCAGCCATACTTCTTAGCTTTACTTATATCAAGTAGCATTAGCTTGACGTCGCCGGGCCATCCTCTTCCATCGGGAGTCATCGGCTTAAACACATATTTCACGTTTTTGAGGCCCATTTCCTCTACAACAATATCGGCTATCTCTATTACTTTAACCCAGTCCTCGTTTCCCACATTAAATACCTCGTAGTCTTTGATAGAGTCTTTTACTCTATTGAAGAGATAGAGCATGGCTTCAACACAGTCTGATACATGGAGATAGCTTTTTTGCTGAGTCCCGTCACCGAGTATTTCTAGACATGAGGGGTTCTTTTTGAGCTTATGTATAAAATCCCATATTACTCCATGAGTAGATCTTCCTCCCACAATATTGGCTAGTCTGTAGATTACTCCTTTAATTCCATAGAGCTTAGAATAAGTCACAATGAAATTCTCGCAGGCAAGTTTACTCGCACCATATACCGAGATAGGTTCAAGTGGATGATAGTCTTCAGGAGTAGGCATAATTTTGGCTTCTCCGTAAACTGTGCTCGAGCTCGTGAAAATGAAGTAGGGTATATCGTTTAATCGAGCTGCTTCAAGGACATTAAACGTAGCTAAGACATTTTCCTCAAAGTGTATTCTAGGATTTATAGAGGATACTCTTACTTCGGGATTTGCAGCCAAGTGGAAGACTACTTCAGAATCTTTCATAAAACTCCAGTCGGTTAAAGTCTTTAAATCTGCTTTAATTAGCTTAAAGCGAGGATTATTTAAGTGCCTACTTAAGTTCTCTACTTTACCGCTGCTGAGATTATCTACTACTATTACTTCGTGACCTTCCTCAATAAGTTTATCTACGAGCCAGCTTCCAATGAAACCTGCACCACCCGTGACTACTGTCCTCATATTGTGTGTGAGTAAGCGTAATGTAATTTAAAACTATCGTAAATTCATTGAAAACTAGAAGTCTATTACAGGTGTACTAGAAAATTTTCCTAATTCAATAAATTCGCCGGGCTCAGCATCAGTGTAGATTAAGCGAAAGCCTATAGGCTTGTTTTTAATGAAAGCTACAGCAAGACACTCTTCAATGTACTCGAGGAACTTTTCTCTAGGAGCATTGGGAAGAAGCACCATGTCTACTCCAGCTACACATGCTACAGAGAACCTAATGAAGTCTCTTGCCCTCAGAGCCCCCTCAGCTGCAAGCCTTTTTAACTCATTGTCTTCAGCTAAAGGGAGCATAATCTCGTTAAATCCACAAGACTTTAGCTCAGCTGAAGCTCTTTCAATAGCCTTATTCAAAACAAGTATTCGGTAGAGAGAAATACTTCTCTTTCCTGAAGTAATTAAAGGAACAACAGACTCCTCCATCCAAGGTGAAATAGATAAATCTACTCCCTTAACCTCAATCCCTGCTTTACAGGAGATTTCTGTGAGAACTTTTAAGCAAGTTCTTCCAGCATCTCTTATTTTTTCAATAATATTCCCCTTTGAGTAAAGATACTTAGCATAGAGAAGAGCCCCCATTAAAAAGGGCTTCCCTGAAACACAGGCTGCAGCCGGAAAATAAGGTGTTTCAATAGGACCTTTAACGACAAGAGCTATTCTACACTGAGTAAAATAATCGCCTCTCTTCCTTAGAGAATTCAAGGCTTGATAGTACTTCTCAGCTAGACACGGAATTCGACTCAACTCTAGTTCAGGGACATTGAAACTCACGAAAAGATTTTCATACGAAGACAGACTTTCACATATTTCAGCTAAATTCCCTTCAGCTGACAGAGGTACAGAAAAATAATCGAAGCCCGCTTCCTCGACGAAAGCAGAAGCTTTGTCGAGAAGCTTTAAAGAACATTTAGTTGGAGCTAAAGCAATTCTATAGCTCCAAATCTCAGTTCCTACTTCCGTTTCCTTTACTTTTCTTGCTAATTCTATAAAGCTTTCATTCAGCTCAGGTATGGCGAGAGTAACCGCTCTAACCTTGAACTTCACAATATCTATACTTACGGAAGCACTATTTAAGACCGTTATTCGCCTGCAGAAGCTCTGTTTTTTGCTTTAAAGTACTCTTCTATTTGTTTAAGTCCTACAAGTATAGCTTCTTCTGTAGCCACGAGAGGAGTTTTATTTGACCCAAACTCTAATATCATCCAGCCGCGAACACCATTCTCGTCTACATCTACTTTGACAAAAGGTATACCCAGAGACTCTAAAAGCGCAACAGCCTTCTCGCACTCACTATTGTTCTTCTCCACAAATAGGTAGACTTTGCCTTTGTTCATAGGCATCACTCATAGTTTCCTTAAATATTTAATATTGGGTTACGTTTAACTTACCCAGTATTATCAGAATATCTTGCTACTAATACTCTGTGCAAGAGATAGCCGAAACTGCTCTCCTTCAAAAGGCTTATTAAGTTAAGTAGAATAGGCTAGTAAGGTGAAGCAATTTGATAATATTCGTTACAGCAATAAGTGGTAGCGGAAGACTGGATTACATAAAAAGAGTACAGAAATTAGCGGGAGACAAGCTTGAAGTAAGAGACATAGGCTCAATGATGTTCGAGAAATCGAGGCAACTAGGTATAGAGATCCCTGAAGGAAAAATACTAGACCTTGACCCCTTTGCATTAAACTACTTGAGAGCAGCTATTTTTGAAGAGCTATTGAAAGAGAAAAAAGAATTCGAGAGTTACAGTGAGAAAGACAAAGACCTAATAATAAGTACTCACACATGCTTCAGGTGGAAGAAACACCTTGTTCCAGGATTCAATTTCTACTATTTAAATCAACTGAACCCCGATGTCTACGTGACAATCATAGACAACGTTCACTACATTAAAGCTCGCCTCGAATCAAATCCTCACTGGCGAGGCAGACTTACTCTTAAAGATATATTAATTTGGAGAGACGAAGAAGTCTTCGTAAGTGAAATGCTTGCACAGTACCAGCAGAAACCACACTACATTATTGCCTACTCAGAACCCCCCGATGTACTCTACAACATTATATATAATGTCGAAAAAAAGAAAAAACGTGGAGAAAAGCCAGCGATTAAAGCTTACTTAAGCTATCCTATTACATATGTTAAAAGCAGAGACGAGTTTATTAAAGAGAAAAACGAAGTTAAAGAAAAGCTCAGAGAATCAGGCATAATTGTTTTCGACCCCATAAGTGTAGAAGAAATGGATATAATAGGAGCAGCTGAAGCAGCTGCTAGAGAAGGAAAAAAAGAAGTAGTTTTTGAAGTAGAAGGAAAAGAGTTCAAAATACCTTTAAGAGAAATAGAGGACGCTAAAGAAGATATAGTAGACCAAGTTGTAGCGAGAGACTACAAGCTGATAAACCAGTCAGACATAATCATAGTCTACTACCCTGTAACATACTTGAGCGCAGGAGTTCTAAGCGAAATAAACTACGGATTTACACACAACAAGGAAGTCTACGCAATATTTCCACACAGCGTAAGCCCGTTCCTGAAATACTACACTACAAAAATATTCAAATCAGTAGACGAGCTAATAGAGTACTTTAGAGAAAGAGAAATGATTTAATGAACAGTAACTTCATCTATTTCTGCTTCTAGCTCTTCGTATAGCTCGACCAGCCTCTTGAGCACTTCTGCCTCCTCTACGTATATCTTAATGTTTGTTAAGCCGTCTTCTATTCTCTGGCAGGAAACTACCAAAACTACTTTTCCTTCCGAGATAACCGCGTATGAAGAATATCCGACTTCAATTACTTCGCCTAGCTTGCCTAGTATCTGCGCCACGTCTTGAGGCGCTAGCCCGCTTCTGCCAGTTAACTCGATTATCATAATTCACATTTAATAGTCTCCCGATAAATTCTTTTCCTCGAGAATCCTCAACGATAAATACTTCTCGAGAACAAGTTAGCCGGTGACCCGCAGTTAAATACTTTCCTTACACTCCTCGCAGAGGACAAGAAGAAGCAATCGAGTTTATTAGAAGACAAATCAGAGCTAGAAGAGTTGCTCTCCTACAGGCGCCAACAGGCTTCGGTAAAACAGTTGTTGTGTTAACAGCTCTAATGCCGTATATACTGGGAGGCTATAGAGTTCTCTGGGCTGTTAGAACAGGAAACGAGACAGATAGACCTATAGAAGAACTTAAAGTAATTGTCGAGAAATATGGCCTTGACGTAAAGGGGCTTTCATTTAGAGGAAAAAGAGACATGTGTTTACTGGCTAGAGAAATGCTCAGCGGGCCCATTAGCCATGAAGATGCAAGTGTTCTCTGCAGAACCTACAGGAAAACATGCAAGTACTACTTGACTTTGATTAGAAGAGAAGACACTATACTAGATATGTTTAATGGCCCAATGATGTATACCGAGGTCTTAGAGAAGTGTTCTCGTCTGGAAGTGTGCCCCTACTTCGCCCAGTATATTCTCTTAGAGGAGGCAGACGTAGTATCGCTGAGCTACAACTATATTTTCATGGAGAGTATAAGCTGGAGCATTAAGCGCATAGTCCCCTTCAGCGATACGATACTAGTTGTAGACGAAGCCCATAATTTACAGCACTTAAACCTCTATTCAGACAAAATAACACTCAACACTATAGTTAACGCTGCGAGAGAAGCTCAGGAAAGAGGATTAACTAATATAGTCAAAGTACTGAAAAAGCTGCATACTAAAGTATCTGGGTACAAAAAGTTACTTAAAGACGAAGAAGACATGCTATTTGATCCAAGCGACTTCAAAGACATTTTAACAGAGCCTCTTTTAAAGAAAATGAGAACTTATGGTCAAAAGATAAGAGAACAGCAAATAAAAATGAAGAAAAGGCCCCATTCCTCACTCTATCATTTAGCCAACTTCTGGCTAAGTGTTTTCGAGACAATTGGTATAGAAGGCTTCGCGTACATTGCTACAAGAGATAGAGACAATATCATATTAGAGCTATGGGACATGAGATCGAGGGAAATACTGGGTAGCGTGTGGAGACAGTTTGCTAGAGTAGTGCTCATGTCAGGTACGCTGGCGCCGATAGATGCTTTCGCCGAAACAGTAGGCTTAGAAAAATACTCGGGCAAAATAATAGCGTCAGACTACGATCCTCGCAGAGTCCTGCCTATTATCTTGAAGGGAGTGACTACTAGAGGAGAAGAGCTACCTGAAGAAATGTGCTTAAGGTACATTAACTTAGTTAAGGTGCTTGTAGACAAGCTGAAAGTAAATACAGCTGTTTTTACAGCCAGCTATAGAATTCAAAGAGAACTGATTAAACATGGCTTAATCGAAGAACTGAAGACTCTTGGAGCGAAAGTCTTCGTTGAGCGAAAAGACATGAAAGGCGATGAGGCGAGAGAAATACTCACCAAGTTCAAGGAACTACCCTCTAGCGGAGAATACGGTGTACTAATAGGCCCTGCCTCAGGCAGGTTCGCGGAAGGAGCAGACTTCCCCGGACGAGAACTAGAGGCAGTATTCCTCGTCGGAATACCCTTTGATAGAGTGACCGCTAGAACAAAGAAATACATAGAGTATTATACACAAGTCTACGGGGAAGGCAAAGGCAGGTACTACGCCTACATAATCCCAGCCCTGCGCAGAGCTTCACAGGCTCTAGGCAGAGCACTGAGATCGCGTGAAGACCGAGCAGTCCTAATAGCTGGAGACGAACGCTACTTGAGATTCTTGAACCTTCTACCAGACTACTTCAGTAACGGAGTAAAAGTAGTCAAATATCCTGAATTAACTGAAGTTCTCGATAAATATTCTCCAGTAAATTGAAATCAGACTATAGCCCGTTCGTCACTGCTCCGAAACCTTACCCGGTCATCACTGTAACTTTATATGTCGTTCCGCTATATCTACTTACTTGAAATGGTAGTCGAACAGACCACTTACATTTCTCTCAAATCTTCTATTCTCGAGATAGCTTTCCGCGGGCGTTCACTTGAAATAAACGAGAATAAGTCTAGAGTCAAGGGTGTAAGGATACTTAAAGACGGAGTCTACGGCATTGCGTCGAGCAATAAAGAAGACTTTAAGACACTCAAGGAGAAAGCTTTGAAAGCGGTGTCAATGAGCAGAAGAACTACTAAGAAAATTGAGGGACTTGCTGAAGCGAAATTAGCTAAAGGCTCCTATAAAGCCTCATATGAAATTGATGCAGAGGAAGCAGTAGACTACGTTGTTTCACTTTCAGACAATATTAGAGACTTCCTTCATCCTCTTGAAGTAATTCCAGAAGTAATTTTAACAGCTTACACTACCGAAAGAAATATTATTACAAGCGACGGCGCAAATGCTTCTGAAGAGAAAACCATAGTAGAGCTTATTGCTTCTGCTACTTACTCAAGTAAGACAGCAAGCACTATAGTAGGGTTTACCGGTAACTTGAAGTACTTGCCAGATCCTTCTCTAATCGCAAAGAAAATTTCTTCAAGACTGCTGGCTATGTTAAAAGCAAGGCCTTTAGACATTTTTAGGAGAGGCTTAAAGTACACAGTAGTCTTTAGCTCAGAGTGCTCGGGAGCACTATTCCACGAAGTAGTAGGGCATCTTCTTGAAGCAGACGTAGTTGTAGAGAGAAATCTCGGAATAAGACCTGGAGCAAAACTGTTTAAATCCAATATAACTGTAGTAGACGACCCTCTTGTACCTGAAGGCTACGCGAGCTACTTTTTCGACGACGAAGGAGTCTGCGCTAGTAGAAAAACATTAGTGGAAAATGGTACAATAGTCTCGCTTCTGCATACACGTTGGACCGCATATATCATGAAAGCTCCTCCTAATGCAAGTGCTAGAGGACTCTTTATACAGCCTAAAGCAATGCAAAGCAACCTCGTAGTGAAACCTAGAGACTGGAAGACATCAGAGTTAATTGAGGAAACAAGAGAAGGATTCTACATAGAGGGGCTAGTTAAAGCAGAACTAAAAGATAATATAGTTACAGTAGTTCCTGAAGCATTTTACTACATTGAGAAGGGAGAAATAAAGTATGCCGTAAATGCTACAGAAGTACGGCTTTCGCCAAGAACACTGCTAAGAGAGCAAATTGATGTAGGGCGTTCGCTGTCGATGAGAATATCCAGTGAAAAAGGATTCCCTATAGCAGAAATAGCACCGCCAATACGCCTTAAGGCAGTAGTAGTTTAGCAAACTTTAGGTTTTAGTTGCTCCGCTACGTCTGCTGGCCCGAGAACTTCGACTGTACTTAAGTGTATTAGTCTACATTCCTCAAAAGAGCTTCCTCTGCTACATTTACTGTACCTTGATGATCTACTTTCCATACAGTTTTGGATACGGTGTGGCTAAATATGACAGCTAAGTGAAAGACTATTTCTACTCCCCCTATTGCTCGGCTGACGTCGCTTTTTACTGTGATATCGCCTTTAATTACTTCGATTTCCTGTCTCGAATGCTCTATTCGCTTGAGATTACTGGGCATTCTTGTCAGTACCCTTATTTCCGCTCCTTTTCTACTAGCTGTTCGGCAAGATAACTGCCTACAAAACCAGCGCTTCCTATAACTAGTACTTTTATTGTTTCCGCGTCGCCTACATCTAGGTAAGTTTATAGCACTAAGTAATAAAATGAAAGGTACGTGTGAAGAAGCTAAGTATTCTAGCGAAAACCTTCATGAAAATATTCACAGATTTTTAGCTGAAATAGAGGAATTCTTGAGAAAAATATGTAGCAGAGCAAGTACAGATAGTATTAGGAAGAAATAGCAAAAATAGAGCCCCTTTTTGAGGCCAGTGCTTTTAAGATAGACTCCTGGAATAGTATATGCTCTCTACTTAAGAGGTAGAATGTGTTCTAATGAGTTGAAGATGGCTTTCGGAGTGAGCTCTCAAGTTCTCTCCGATAAGCTGAAGTTCCTTGAGAAGTACGGCATTGTATTTAAGGAAATTGACTTGACTTCAAGGCCCATTAGAGCATACTATAGTTTGACTGATTTAGGTAAAGAGATAGAGCTAGTATTAGTGCCTCTACTAGTAGTTATCAAAGAAATATGCATTAGAAGAAAAGTCAGCTGAAACCCCCTTTCCTCACGTGGAGAGCGGCAGAGGCCGCTGATTCATCACACGTAGATATTTACTGGGTAATATTTTTGCTTTACTTTTAATGTTTAAATCAGGCGTTGATTATATTTTACTGATGGCTAAAGTGCTTTTACTAAATGGTAAGTGGAAGTTTAAATGGTTTGAGCCAGATGAGTATTGGCGACTGAGAAAAAAGCCATACGAAGAGGACTATGATGATTCAGCGTGGCTTGAGTGCAACGTGCCAGGCGATGTTCACACCTATCTTTTAGAGAAAGGACTTATTGAAGACCCGTTTTTCGAGAAAAATGCAGAGAAATGTAGGTGGGTTGAAGAAGTTGACTGGTGGTTTAAGAAGGTCTTCTATGTTTCAGAAGACTTAAAGGCTAGTAGAGTTGAGCTAGTATTTGAAGGACTAGATACTTTTGCTACAGTATGGCTTAATGGCATAAAGATAGCTGAACATGAGGACATGTTTCTACCGCTTGTTGTAGATGTTACCGACAAAATTAGGTTTGGTGAAAAGAATATTCTTGTAGTTAAGCTCGGTTCACCGCTTCTTGAGACGCGCAAGAGAAATAAGGGCGGACTTCCTGTTAACTTGCTGAGGGCTTGGGCTAGGAAAGCTCAGTATGCTTATGGGTGGGACTGGGCTACGAGACTGCTTACTGTAGGTATTTGGCGCGACGTTAAGCTTGTTTTCATAAACTCAGCTAAAATAAGGAGTATTTACGTTAGGACCCTTGAGATCAGTAATGCTTCCGCTAAGATTCTTATTGAAGCTGAAGTAGAGGCGTTTAAAGAAGATAAGTACAGGCTTGTGCTAAAGGCAACGTGTAAAGACAGTCTTTTAAAGGATTCTTTAGAAGTAGAGCTGAAGAAAGGACTTAACATTATCAGAAAAGAGTATTCTGTAGAGAAGCCTTACTTGTGGTGGCCTAGAGGCTACGGTGAGCAAAACCTCTACGAGCTCACGGCCGAGCTATATTTGGGTGAAAGCAAAGTAGACGAGTATTTCACTCGATTCGGTATAAGGACTATAGAGCTTGTAACTGAGGGACCTGAGACACCTAACGGTAAAGTCTTCTACTTTAAGATAAATGGAGTAAAAGTATTCGTCAAGGGCGCCAACTGGATTCCACTAGACCTCCTTATAGGCAGAATAACCTCCGATAAGTATGAGCACGCTTTAAGAATGATGGCTGAAGCAAACCACAACGCTGTTAGAGTATGGGGCGGAGGCTTAATTGAACATGATATGTTCTACGATCTATGCGATGAACTGGGAATAATGGTCTGGCAAGACTTCCCCTACAGTACAGCCTATTACCCTACTCACGAAGAGTTCCTCGAACTAGTCAAGAAGGAGACTGAGAGTATTGTCAAGAGACTTAGAAACCACCCGTCAATAATTCTGTGGTGTGGTAACAATGAGATAGACTGGATGATGTACAATATGGGAATAAAGCACGATGTCCACCCGATATTCTACAAAATACTTCCCGAAGTTATTCAGAAATATGATCCCGGCAGGCCTTACTGGCCAAGCAGTCCTTGGGGAGGAAAGCACCCTAATTCTATGGAAGAAGGCAATAGGCACAACTGGTATGTTTGGCACCGCTACGAGCCTATTGAAAAATACTTAGAAGACGAAGGACGATTCATAACAGAGTTCGGCTTCCAGGCTGCTCCCGATATAGATACTTTGAAGAAGTTCATTAAAGAGGAGAATCTCTGGCCTATAAGCGAGACATGGATATACCATTACCACACTCCATGGAAAATGGCTTACTATATTCGGGAGTTCGGGAAGCCACTTACTCTAAGAGACTATGTTCTACTTTCGCAGCTGGTACAGGCATATGCTCTTAAAATAGCTATAGAGCACTACCGGTCGAGGAAATTCGCGTGTGGAGGCTGCATGTACTGGAACTTTAATGCTCCTTGGCCCAATATCTGCTGGGAAGTAGTAGACTACTTCTTTAACCCCAAGGCAGCTTACTTCTACGTTAAGAAAGCCTATAGCCCAATAATATTAGTCTTCAAGAAGAAAAAAGAAGCTGTCGAAATCTATGTAGTTAACGATGCTCTGAAGAAGATTAGCGGCAAAATAGCTTTAAGACTAATAGACTTCAACGGAAAAACACTCTTCAGCAGAGAAGTAGACTTTAGTGTTGAAGAGAACTCCGCGAAGAAAGTACATGAAGTCATGTTAAAAGATCTTCCGCTAGACAGAGTAGATGATAGAGTTCTAATAGGAGAACTCTACATAAATGAAAAGAAAGTACACGAAAATACACTGTTCTTCGCTAAGCACTTTGACCTGAAGCTGCCTGAAACAAGCATAGAGATTAAAGTAGAGGAAGCTAAGAGAATTGAAGAAAATACTGTAGTTAAGCTTACATTATCTTCTAGCAAGTACTCTTACTTCACTTATGTTAAAGTGACAGGAGTAGACCCCAAATACATTACTTACAGCGATAACTACTTCAATATAGTTCCCGGAGAACCCAAGCCTCTAAAAATAACCATTAGAAGCAAGTATACCGACGCAGTTGAACTGAAATATGGATCTCTCAATGCTCCTGAAAAAGTGTTTACAGTCAAACTATAGCCTCAAAACCTGATGACTGAAAAATTTATGAGATGTTTTTCCTACTATCTTCACGATGACCGAGGTTCCCGTCGATGTAGGTTTTCCTTCCCGAAGAAAAATGAAGAAAAGCATTAAGTACACTAAACTACTTGTAGTAGGACTTATACTGGGCATTGTGCTCATAATTTTGCTCGCAGCTACAATAGATTATGTTGATTTAGGCTACGCCGCCGTAATCTACGACCCACTTTCACATGAAATAATTTCAGTAGTCTACGGCCCAGCCTACTTCATTAAAATGCCTTGGCAGTTCAAGAAAGTAGTTTGGCTCAAAGTAGAAGCAGTCGACATGTTCAAGAATCCTCCACGAGATTATCCTGCAGTAATGGCGCTCACTAAAGACGGCGCTGAAGTACAGGTAGATATTACCGTCAGGTATCAAGTAGTCCAAAGCGATACTGCTATCAAAGAGCTTGTTAAAAGGTACCCTGACTTAATGTTCGAAGAAAACGCTATAGTTCCTATTGTACGAGAAGAAGTGAGAAACATCATCGCGAAATATACTTTAACAGAAATCATCGAGAAGAGGGAAAAAGTTAGACTAGAGATAATTAATGCAACTGAAAGTAGACTCATAAGCGATCCTACGCTCAAAGGCTGTATCAAGATAATAGATGTAGCTGTAAGGAACATTGATATACCGTCTGACGTGAAGAAAGCTATCGAAGAAAAGCTAGCAGCACAGCAGGAAGCACTAGCAGCAGAATACCGTAAAAAGAAGCTACTAATTGAAGCTAATGCCACAGCATTAGCTAAGATTATAGCCGCTAAAGCTGAAGCAGAGGCAAGGATAATAGCTGCTCTAGCTGAAGCCAACGCTACACTCATTAGAGCAGAAGCCCAGAAGAAAGCCATAATACTCATTATCTCAGCGTATAATTCAACTGAATATGCGCTAATACAGCAGTACATAGCAGCACTCGAGAAAGTAGCTGAAAAAGGAGGCCTCATAATAGTAGTTCCTCAGGGTCAGGGAGTCCCAGTACTAATTACGCCGCCACAGCAATCCACTAAGTCCTCTCCATCTTCGGGAAGCTAAGTAACAGTTTTTGACTTCTTTAATTCAAATACTTTCTTTATTTCTACTAAATATTTACCAAGGCTTTAGATCTAATTATTTAAGTCGCACAACTAAATTAATAAGAGGAACCACTGATACCCAATTATGGTCAGTAGTCTCGAGAAAATTTTCAGAGCTAGAAGTGTAGCTGTAGTGGGAGCCTCTGAGAAAAAGGGTAGTATTGGTAGAGCTATAATGGAAAACCTTCTTTCCTCATTCAAAGGCTCTATCTACCCAGTTAACATAAAGTACGATAAAGTCTTCAACTTAAAGTGCTATAAATCTGTGAAAGATATTCCGGGCCAAGTAGATTTAGCAGTAATAGCTGTTCCGGCAAAAGCTGTTCTAAGCGTAATAAAGGACTGTGGAGAGAAAGGAGTAAAAGGAGCCATAGTGATAAGCGCAGGCTTCAGAGAATCAGGAAAAGAGGGGGCTGAGCTTGAAGAAAAATTAGTTTCTTTAGCCCGAGAACACGAAGTAAAAATCATAGGCCCTAACTGCCTCGGCGTATATTCTGCTCACAGCGGCCTCGACACAATATTTAATCCAAGCGACAGACAGGCTAAACCCGAGCCAGGGCCTATTGCCTTTATTAGCCAGAGCGGTGCCTTAGGCGCAGCACTACTTGACTGGATTGCTGCCACAAACATAGGAATGAGTCACTTCGTTAGCTACGGCAACGCAGCCGATGTAGATGAAACAGAGCTAATAGAGTTCCTTGCAGAAGACCCTGAAACTAAAGTAATAGCCTGCTACATCGAGGGAGTCAGAAGAGGAAGAGAGTTTCTAAAAGCGATTAAAAAGGCTTCAGCTAAGAAGCCAGTAGTAGTGCTGAAAGCAGGAAAAACCACTCGAGGAGCAGCAGCAGTAGCATCACATACAGGAAGTATGGCCGGCTCCTATAAAGTATATGAGGGCGCCCTCAAGCAACATGGAGCAATAGTAGTAGAAGACCTAAAAAGCCTTCTAAACACCTCAAAGGCGCTAGCTCTCCAGCCTCCAGCTAAGGGGCCGAGAGTAGGCATAGTAACTAACGGCGGTGGAGCAGGAGTCTTAATGGCAGACGAGTTAGAATCAAAAGACCTAGAAATACCCTCGCTGTCTCCGAGCACAGTAGCCGAGCTTGAAAAAGTTCTTCCTCCATCAGCTTCAACAGCAAACCCCGTAGATATTCTTGGAGATGCTCCTGCCGAGAGATATCGCGATGCCGTAAACTTAGTGCTAAAAGACCCTAACGTAGACGTAGTAGTAGTAATTACCTTAATGCAGTCTCCAGCACTGAGTCCGAAGACTCTTAAAGACTACTTAAAGCAAATAGTCTCTGAGACAGACAAGCCTATAGTAATGGTCGCTCCAGGAGGAAGCTACACTGAGAAACATTCAAGTGAAATCGAAGTAGAGGCCGGTATACCGATATATAAGACGCCAGAAGACGCAGCCGTAGCGGTAAAAGCGCTAGTGGACTACGGCGCTATACAGCAACAAATATCTAGCTCGAAGCAGGAATAGTCTATGGATGAGTGAAACGGTGGGGTTCTGACTCCCCACCGTGATGAGAACCTGAGCCTCTGATGTTCTTAAACTTTACTTCATGTATCCCTTCTTCTATTTTCCTACATATTTCACTATATGCATTGACTAGTCTGAGAGCTTCATCGGTTAAGACGGTTCCTCCACCTCTTCTTCCTCCTCTTTTCCTTACAGTGATCTTAGTTCCTAGAGCTTTTTCTAGTGAATTAAGGTAGTTTAGTGCGTGCTTGTAGGACCAGCCGCATTTCTCGCAGGCTTTTCTAATGCTTCCTGTTTCATGTATTGCTTTAAGCAGTTCTATGCCTCCTGGTCCCAGAACAAAGTCTCCTTTCTCTGATTCAAACCAAACTTTGTACTTTACTATTAAATTCACGTGAATATAGTTTCTTTAGGGCTATTTTACTTTACGTGAACTGAATAAAAACGGATTTAAATATTCCCACTAAAACTCTACGATGGTAGACGTAAACACAACACTCGGCTTAATAGAATACTATACACAGCTTATCCTATACTTACTTGCAATAGGTCTAGTGCTTTCAATAATTTACGCTATAGCAGATGCTCTTACAAGAGATAGAGTGCTGAAAGTAGTTGTAGGGAAAAGAGCCTTCGTTTTCTTGGGAAACGAAGCATATTATGGTAAAATAGTTACTCCCCCTAGAAGTGGAGGCGGCTTTGAAATATACTTTCCTAGCGAGAGAATAGAGAATCCAGTATCGCTTTTAGCTTTTCTAGTAGAAAACTATAGAGAAACTAAAGATAAGAAGTTTCTTGAGGAAGCAGAAGAGCTTCTCAAAGAGTTTAAGAAAATGAAACTTATTCCAGAAAACTTTACTTTAGACCAAGTTAAGTGGAATCCTTGGGCTCCTCCTTCACTGATCTCTAAGAAAATATTTCCATCTGATATTAAGAACTTAAACGCCATCATAATATTTAAAAACTTACTATCTGAAGAAGAACTTAAAGAGAAGTGGAAAGAACTAAGGTCTATTTATCATCCACCACTAATAAAAAGACTTGGACGCAGAATTTACAACTCCCTCATCTTCGTTAAAGACAAGCTAACAGCAACACTAGCCGGAGGAATATCTATGGTCGCTTACTTTTCTCCAGAAATAAAGAGGTCTCTAGAAGACATAACTAAGTCTACAATAGGCTCCGTAAGCTATAACCCCTTGCTTGAAAACAGTATAGGCCGCCTCCTTACAATTGAAGTAACTGATATCGACGGCGAGAAAAAGCTCTATCAAGGTATTCTACGCGAGTACTCGGGTAACTATATTGCAGTATACGATGTTGACTACAGAGTTCAAGTAGAGGCAGTATATAAGGGAAACAGAATTCAGCCAAGCTATCCTAGGGCTTCAATAAAGATTGAGGGCTGGAAATTTGACTTTAAGCAACATATTAGAGTAAAGGTAGAGCCTAAAGGCAAAGTAGACGATAAAGTGAAAGTCTTAGTAACCTTAAAGAATATTCACGATAATTTCATTAAAGTAGAAAAACTTACTGTTGACGGAAATGAAGTAAAGGTAGATAAAGTGCTTGAACCAGGTCAAGAAGTAAGTGTTGAAGCTCAAGCAGCATCTGAGGAGCCTACAATAAAAATCGACTACGAAATCTGTCTTGAAGCCGATATTGTGTGGCCCATCTCTAAAGTAAAGATAATAGGTCTAGGAGACTATCCGCCAAGCCTGCTCAAAGATGTTCTAAAAATGCCTAAAATACGTCTTTAACAGTTATTTACTATGCTATCTAGTTTAGGCTTAAATAGTTTCAAGAAGAATTATGTTCTGGTACATATGAAAGTATACATTGTCACTGATTTAGAGGGAGTAACTGGAGTTGTTTCTGAAGAACAAGTTTTTCCCGGAAGACGCTACTACGATGAAGCAAGGCTACTTTTGACTCGAGAAGTCAATGCAGCTGTTGAAGGCGCTCTTGAGGGAGGAGCTACAGAAGTAATAGTTAATGATGGACACGATGGCGGCTTCAATATTGTTTTAGAGGAACTACATGAGGAAGCGAAGCTTGTCCATGGCGCTCCTAGACCATTTGCTCTCGCCGGACTAGACTCTTCTGTAGATGTAGTATTTCTTCTAGGCTATCATTCTCGAGCCGGAACCCTTCGAGGAGTTCTTGACCACACTATGTCTAGTCAATCTATTCAAAATGTATACTTGAATAAAAAGCCTATAGGCGAGATAGGCATAGAAGCTGCCATCGCCGGCTACTACGGTGTTCCTGTAGGCCTTGTAACTGGATGTGCCAAAGCATGTGAAGAAGCCCGAAGTCTTCTAGGGGACATAGAGATAGTTGTGGTTAAGTGGGGTTTTGGGAGGTCGTTCGCTATGACTATTGCACCGAAGAAGGCGAGGAAGCTTATTAGAGAAGCTTCTCGGAGAGCTGTTGAGAGAGCTTTAAGAAGGGAATTTAAGCCATTTAAAGTAGAGCCTCCTATTGAGCTTAGAATAGAGTATACGTTAAGCAAATATGCTGACTCAATGGAGGGTAAGCCTGGTGTAGAAAGAATAGATTCGAGAACTATTGCTGTTAGAGGAGAAGATTTAATAAAAGTATTTAGAACAGTTGGTTTCTGCTAACTTTTTCTAACAATGTATATTTTTACTTTAGATTCCTCTATATTCCATTCTTTACTGTATGCTGTTTCAGGACCTTTGCTTAGAGCTAGTTTCTCTGCTCTCACCTCTCCTTTAATGTAGTCTTCGTGTTCTTTTACGGCAGCTACTATTTTGTCGTCGCTCGTCTCTAAGTATACTTCGATAAACTCTTCTACTCTCAAATCTAGTTCTGCTCTCATAGCCTGTATTCTTCGCACAAGTTCTCTCGCATAGGCTTCTTTGAGCAAGTCTTCGTCTATCTTAGTGTTTACAGCTACTTCGCCGTAGGGTGCTGTAACTACTGTAAACGGCTCTTTTCTGTATTTCTCTTCAAGCTTGCTTGCAATCACTATGTTTTTCACGTTGAGAAGCTGTACCAGTATTCCTTCGAAATTCTTGAGAGCCTCAGCTTTATCTTTGACAGCTACGGCTACTTCTCTTAGAGGCCACCTCAGCTTGACTCCGGCTTTCTGTCTTACTTCGGCTACGTCGGCAAATATCTTGAATACTAAGTCCATTGTTTCTTCGAGCTCCTTGTTGACATACTTCTCGTCTACTTCAGGCCACTTCTCTAAGTGAACACTTTCAGCCGCGTTTTTATCATACTTTCTTACAAATGCCTGGTAGAGATACTCAGTTAAGTATGGTATGAATATTGAGGCTACTATGAGAAGTCTCTTCAGTACGTAGAATAAGACTGCGTAGCAGGCATACTTTGCTGCCGCTTCTTCTTCAATCCATACTCTTCTTCTAACAAGCCTGATGTACCGGTGGCTGAGGTCTTCGACTATAAAGTCGGAGAGCTTTCTGGCCGCTAAGTGAAGATTCATTTTATTAAGTTCTTCCTCTATCTCTTTTATTATCGAGTTTACTCTAGAGAGTAGCCACTTGTCTTCAATAGCAAGGCTGTGCTCAAGTTTCTCTAAGCTGTGTTTTTCTGGATCAAACTTGTCTAACTCCATGTACGTATCTGCGAACTTAATTGAGTTCCAGAGGACAGTGAATGTTCTTCTGACTTCTTTTAACTCGTCTACGTCGAAGGCTATAGAGTCCCATGGAGCAGCCTTAAATGTTATATAAAATCTAGGTATGTCTGCGCCCCATTTCTCGAATAGGTCTCTAGCCCATATTACGTTTCCTCTTGACTTAGACATTTTCCTCCTGTATTTGTCTAATACGTGTCCTTGGCACAGAACAGACTTGTATGGAGATACTCCTTTCCACATAACGCTTGTGAAGAGAAGTGTATAGAACCATCCTCGAGTCTGGTCGACTGCCTCTGTTATCCAGTCATAGGGGTATCTTCTCTCAAACTCTTCTTTATTGACTAAGCCGTTTATGCTAGCTATCCAGGCTAAACCGGAGTCAAGCCAGCAGTCTAGTACGTAAGGCTCTCTTCTCATTTCTCCGCCGCACTTAGGGCACTTTAAGATAATTCTGTCAATCCACGGTCTATGTGGATTGCTTATTTTTGTTCCAGAGAGCTTTTCTAGCTCCTCTATGCTACCGACTACTAGTATATGGTTGCAGGACTTACACCTCCATATTGGTATAGGTGTGCCCCAGACTCTTGACCTTGATATACACCAGTCTATAGCGTTTTCAAGCCAGTCGTGAAACCTCTTCTGAGCCCATGCTGGATACCACTTGACTTTAGAGTTCTCTTCGACAAGCTTCTTCTTAATAGGCTCTACTTTAAGGAACCACTGCTTATCTGCTCGGTAGACTAGCGGAGTATCGCATCTCCAGCAGAGCGGATACTCGTGCTCTATTTCGCCTCTAAGAACTAGAAGTCTCTTCTTTTCGAGATCCTCTAGTACTTTCTCGGATGCATCTTTGAAGTACAGTCCACTGTACTTGCCGGCTTTCTCGTCGAAGTGTCCGTCCGGCTTAAGAGTATTAAATATCAGTAAACCGTACTTTTTGCCTACTTCGAAGTCTTCGGGTCCGTGTGCTGGCGCCATGTGAACACATCCCGTACCCTGCTCTAGTGTAACGAAGTCTGCGAGCACTATAGTGTGGTTAGGTTTCTCATGCTCCTTGTGTGCGGGAACTTCTTCTTCGAGAGGATGCTTGTACTTTAAGCCTTTGAGCTTTTCTCCATAGAACTCTTCAACTATTTCATATTCTTGAATATCGAAAGCTCCCATTAGTGCTGTAACTAGGTCTCGTGCAACTATCCAGTACTCGTCGCCTACCTTGACTTTAGCATACTTGAACTCAGGGTTGACTGCTACTGCTTCGTTGTCTATGAGAGTCCACGGCGTAGTAGTCCATATCACTATGTACGTGTTCTCTTCATCTACTAGAGGGAACTTCACGAATATCGATGGATCCTTTACAGTAGCGTATCCTTGAGCTACTTCTGCGTCTGAAAGCGATGTTTCACACCGTGGACAGAAAGGCACTACACGGTAGTCTTCTACTAGCCATCCTTTCTCATAAGCATACTTGAGGAATGCCCAGACGTGGTTTATGTACCAAGGCTTCCTGGTCTCGTATGCTCTCTCGTAGTCTAGCCACAGAGCAAGCCTCTTCGAGTCCTCTACCCAGAACTTGAGGTAGTAGTCTACTAGCTCATTACACTTATTAGAAAAGTTCTCGTAGCCGTACTTCTCTACATCCTTCTTTGTTTTAAAACCTAACTTCTTCTCAACTTCCCACTCTACTGGAAGTCCGTGCTCATCCCAGCCTCCTGGAGACCATGTCCAGTAGCCTTTAAGCCTCATGTATCTGAGAACAATGTCCTTGTAAGTTCTGCCCCTCATGTGGCCTACGTGCATAAAGCCATTAGTCGTTGGTGGGCCTTCAAGCATTCTGAAAATTTTTTCTTCGGATTCAGGAGGCTTAAACCATTTCTCCTCAATTTTATTCTTCTCCCAGAATTCTTTAACTACTTTTTCTACTTCGACGGCATTATAGGACTTTAGGCTAAATAGCAAATCAATAGGCACCCCCTCACATAAACATGTCAATACTCTTATAAGCTTTTCGAGATACCTTTTCGGAGAAAACTAAGGTGACTTTAATGAAGAGCTACGGTGTTTTCTGCGGATCCTGACGATGATGTATATTGTCACCACTAGTGCTGGAGATAGTGTTAGATATAGTGGCAGATATTCGCTTGGACTTGTTTTTAGCTCAGGGTTTTGTATGAGGGCTGATAGAGCTCTATAGAACTTCAAGCAAATGTTTTCTAGTTCTCCTTTTGTAGAAGGATTGTATCTTGTGAACCAGTAGTCGCTGTTGACTCGGTACAGCTCTACTATAATTGATACTGTTTCCGGCTTCGTGTAGTAAGTGTAATAGTAGGCTAGGCCTCCCGCTCCTCCCTGCACTACTTCATACGAAAGCTTCTCTCCAAAAAGCCATGCGAGTCTCTGGGCTTTACAGTCTTTTTCTT